>Ga0256840_1002608_pt1 | contig 15680 bp, 14 predicted proteins | sample 355202metaG_FD_185969 | JGI IMG/M metagenome (GOLD analysis project Ga0256840, IMG submission 185969) | Hydrothermal vent microbial communities from Mid Atlantic Ridge, Atlantic Ocean - 355-202 | ecosystem: Environmental > Aquatic > Marine > Hydrothermal vents | place: Atlantic Ocean: Mid... | reverse complement strand
TTGTAATTGGGGCTTGTTTAATTTAAATTCATTCATGTGAGTACCTTTTTTTGGTTTTATGTTCGGCAAAAACATTGTAACTCAAATTAGGTGCTTACACCTTGGGACACACTTTTATGGACGGTATAGAGTATCTCCATGTGAGAGTAGGACATCGGTGAGGATTTAAATACTAAGCCCTTGTACATCGTACAAGGGTTTTTTTATGCCTAAATAATGGCTACCATCAAGATGCTAATGTGGATAGAGTTTCTCCATGTGAGAGTAGGACAACGGTGAGAATATATAGATTAACGAATTGATTTTAACGAATAGATGAGTTTTTTTATTATTAATGCTACTGTAAGTTCATTTTAGAGTTCTTTACAAGCTCTTTAAAAAGAGTTAAGCTTGATTTTTTAATTCTATAACCTTTTGATAAAGAATGGTTCGATTTGCTTCTGTTGGTTTAATTGGATTACCGATATTTAAATTGATTTTTGCTAAGAATTTTTTTGGTCTTCTTTCTAAAACTTTGTCTTTACGAGAAAATAGGCTTCCCCATAAGTTATTTAAAGCCATTGGTATGACTGGTACTGGTGTTTCCTTAATGATTCTTTCAATGCCTGACTTAAACTCTTGTACAGATCCATCTGGTGTTAAGCCCCCTTCAGGGAATATACAAACCAAATCTCCGTCTTCGAGTGCTTCTTTTACTGATTTAAAGGCAAGTTCATACATTTCAGGGTCTTCTTTATAACCAGCAATAGGAATGGCTTTTGCTGCCTTAAATATCCATTTCAGAATTGGGATATTGAAAATTTTATAATACATGACGAATCGAACTGGGCGGCGGATAAAACCACCTAATATTAATGGATCAACAAAACTGACGTGGTTACAACATAATAATGCAGAACCTTCATGTGGTATATTTTCCATACCTTTGGGTTTAACGCGGTAAATTGTTGATACTAAAAACCACACAATTAAACGCATTAAAAATTCAGGTATGACGGTAAAGATATAAAGACTAACAAGTATATTAAGTCCCACGGTAATTTTAAATAAGTCAGGAATAGTCATTTTCCAAATAGACAGTACTAATAAAGAGAGCATAGCAGCACAAACCATAAATAAAGCGTTAATAATATTGTTGCCAGCAATAACGCGCGATAAAGTCTTAGAATCACTGCGTTCTTGAATAAGGGCATACAGAGGGACAATATAAATGCCTCCAGAGACTCCAATAAACATTAAATCAAATAATATACGATAACTGTTATCTACTGTTAAATAATCACGTAATCCCATAATTTGAGTATATTGGTCCCAACTTTGAGCTGTTATTGCTAGATCCCAACCAAAAATAGCCATTCCGATTGCACCTAATGGCACTAATCCAATCTCAACACGTTTGCCTGATAATTTTTCACACATTAATGAACCAATTGCAATACCAATTGAAAACATGGACAACAATACTGCAACTACAACTTCATTACCATAAAGTGTGTTTTTAGTAAAATTTTGTATTTGCATTAAGAAAATTGAACCATAAAACCAAAACCAAGAGATGGCTAAGATAGATAAAAAAACGACACGATTATTCGGTAAAAATTTTACATTATGAAAGGTTTGCGTAAATATATTATAATTAACTTTGATTTCTGGTGCAGCTGCAGGCGTAAATGGAATTAAAGTAGCACTGCCAAAACCGATAACAGCAATAAAAATTACAATAAGTGAAATGGCTATGTAACCAACAAGAGGTGGAAGCAATGTGCCGACAATTGTCCCAAGTAAAATTGCTAAAAAAGTACTTGATTCTATTAACCCATTGCCACCAATTAATTCATCTTTATGGAGTTTTTGTGGTAAATAACCGTATTTAACAGGGCCGAATAAAGCTGATTGTGAGCCCATAAGAAAAAGAACAATAAACAATAAATAGGTGTTTTGAAAATAAAAGCCAATGGCTGCGATACACATAACAATGATTTCAAAAAACTTAACAATTTTAACTAACAGTGACTTTTCGTATTTATCAGCGATTTGTCCAGCTATTGCAGAAAAAAGGAAGAAAGGTAAAATAAATAGGCCTGCAGCGACACTAAGTAAAGTGGCACTATCACCCACGATATTGTATGTGACCATAATGCCTAAAGCATTTTTAAATACATTATCATTAAATGCACCAAAAAATTGGGTAAGAAAAAAGGGTAAGAATCGTCTCTGTTTTAGTAAGTTAAATTGTGACATTACACGTGTTATGTTTGATTAACTTACAGTTTAGCATTGATTATGAAAAATTATTATTGCTAATCCTTAAAGTGTTAACATTTAATACCTTAAGATTATAAATTTGACCTAAAGCTAATTAATTGATATGATATTATTTTTTTAAACAGGAGTATATTATGGGATTTTTTGATTTTATAGCTGATGCAGGGGCAAACTTATTTAAGGACGATGCCCCAGAACCAGAAGTGACAAAGCCAATCATCAAGCATATAGAAGATGCGGGTGTATCTACCGCTGATTTAAAGGTTAATTTTGCTCGTGGAGCGGTAACTTTGTCGGGATATGTTCCAAATCAAGAACAAAAGGAAAAAGCGGTTTTAGTTGCTGGAAACATTGCTGGAGTTGCTTCAGTTCAAGATAACATGATTTTAGGAGCTCCTCCTACTGATGTCATTGAACAAGAAGCACAAGAAGCCAAAGCGGCGGAAGAAGCAAGCAATACAGAGCCGAGTTTTAGAACTTATACGGTTAAAAGTGGTGATACATTAGGTAAGATTTCTAAAGAAATGTATGGCAAATCAAGTTTATACAATAAAATATTTGAAGCCAATACACCCATGTTAAAAGATGCTGATCATATTTATCCAGGACAAGTGTTAAAAATTCCTGAATAAAGGCAGTTGACTTACTTTTGCAAAGAGCGTCTTTTAAAGACGCTTTTTTATTTTCCTAAAGGAATAGTGAGACCTAATGTAAAAATTCCATCACCAAAACCATTTTGCCCTGGCAGTTTTGTTCTATTTAAATCTAGCCTTGAAATCGCTTCTGCCCGAAGTCGAATATTATCACCAAAAAAATACCAACTGCCACCAATACCAATATTGGCATAGAAATTGCTTCCAGATTCTGTTGGTGATTGATGATAAATTAGACCTGCTCCCATTAAAAAGTAGGGTTTCCATAATGGCTCGTGATTGATATCAAGAAAATTTATACCAATTCCGTGGTGTTTTAAACCATAATCAATATCAAAATCATATTCATCTGTAAATACTTCAATTTCATAAGACCATTTGTTGTTAATGCTTTTACCCATTCGGACATCATAGATAACAGCATCATTAAACTGCAAAGAATCATCAGGGATGATGATTCCAGCATTAACATTAATATACCATCGCTCATCAATATTTTGAGCAAATAATTGAGAAGATAAAAAGAGAAATAAAAAAGCCAAAAGTCGATTCATAAATGAATTATAAATGACTCTTAGCTTTTGTTAAAGAAACAATTGCAATTCTAGTTATTGAGCAGGAGCAACCACCTCAATTTTTCTCGTGGTTGTATCTTCTTTAATAACGGAATAGTTTGCTAAGACGTCATTGGCAAGTTTGCCGTTGACGTATTTTTGTGCGGTGAAGCTAATGATTGGTTTACCATGGATTCTATGGCTTTCGGTATTGTCTCCAGCTCCAACACCATCAATATATCCACCATCATCAAGATTCATACGTAATACACCTTCATCTGCCTCCATATGATACATTGGTGCAGTGCCATTAAAAACTATCCAGTCTTCAATCAACAATTGTGAATCAAAAATTGATTGTCTTGTTGTACCTAAAAATGTAGTGCTATTATCGGCAAAACCCACATTAATTGAATAACACAATTTTTGGTCATAGTTTCCTGGGGGATTAGGGCTTGGCACTGGTCCAAAGACTACGTTTAATTTTTGCTCTCGGTTAAAAGAGTGGAAACTAAACTCCTGACAGTAATCATCACTGCTGACTAATCCCGTGGCATAAGGACCACTTGGGTTGTCTGCGTTATAAAGTGTATCGGTATAAAAATGACGAGTCGGTGACATAATCACCCAATCCGTTTGTGCTGCTGCAAACGAGTTAATGTCGTATTGATTACTTGTGGTGTCGTGCATAAACAAGGCAGAAACAGCATCAAGTGGCGAATTCCATGTAGTGGATATTGGATTGCCATACCTGCTGTCATTAATAACTGTTGTGCTGTTGTTGCCACTGCTTAAGTTTGGTATTTCCATACCTTGTGAAGTGTGTTGAGCTTCAGTACTATAACCAGTAATAGCCACGGCATCGTATTTCATGTCGATTCCTTTAGCAACATTAATTAAACTCAATGAACCATACAAACCACCACCACCATTGGGAGCATCAATGTCTTGATTCGAGTTGGAGAACCATTTTCCATCCTGCTGAAAGTTTGTTTGCAATGCTTCACATGAAGGAGGGATGCCTGCAATATGTGTGGCAGCAATTGCATCGCTACCGGTAAGGCTTCCCATTTCAATAACCTCAATAAAACCCTCTTGAACGCGCGCAAGTGAACGACCTTTGCCATCGTATTGGATTTCATAACCGTAAGGCAGAAATTCATGTCCTGCTGTTGAAATAGAATTTGGCACAACACAGGACGAATCATTTGTGAGTAATTTTACAGATGGTTCGCCGATATGGTCAGGTAATGTGGAGTCAGTTTGAACTAATGCGGCAGTCCAGACATCATAGGGGCTCAGATAAATGTTAAAATCCAATGTATTTCTGGCATTACTTCCTTCTCTAAATTTAATGCGCACAGCTTTAACATCATCAGTTGTATTTACCAGAGACAGTAAAGAATCAAATCCATTTTTTACTGTGTAATAAGGATAGATTAATACTTGTCCAGCTCCATCAGAACTAAGCTTCATTTTTGAAGGTACTACCTGAGGTAGCGTAGGCGATTGAGTTATCTGAAGTGAATTTTTGTGTTCAGAAATAACACCATAATTGGCTAAAGTGCTATTGGTTAAGGTGCCATTTTGGTATGTTTGTGTTGAAAAGCCAATCACTGGTAAACCCATTAGATTAGTATTGTTTTGCACCATAGATTGGTTAAAAGATAAACGCATCCAACCTGAAGAGTAAAGTGGTGTAAATGTTTCTGAAATATTTTCTATTTTAAAATTAGATGAAAAAATAGAGTTGGTTGCAGAACCTTCAAATGACAATGTGTTTGTGGAGAAACATAGGCTTGGTGGTGGAGTTAAAGTTCCTCCAATCAAAGGAGTGCCACCAGTATACGATTGAGTTTCTCTGCTATAAAATACAGGGCTTTCAAAATTTTCACAGTTTATTTGAGTATTTAAGGCTTGTGTAAATGGAGCAATAGGTGCTTGTTGTGCATACAGAGGATCTGTAAAGTACTGTTTGGTTGGCAATGTCGTTATCCAAGTGGTTTTTGCACCAAAATCTGAATTTATTTCGAATTCATTTGCAAATGATGAAACCATTAAGACTGAACTCAGCGCCTTGATACCACTATCCCATGCGATATCAAAAGACCGTCCTTGCTTGTCTACAATACGTGAATTTAGCATGCCATCAGCTAAAGAAGGGGAATCACTTTCGGGATTAAAATGTAAAATTTCATTTGAAAAGCTATCAATAACAGTTGGCTTGGCATTCATCGCAACACCTTTTGGGACGTTGATTAAGGTTAAATCGCCAGATATTCCACCAGCTGGAGGCAAAAGGTCAGTGGTTGCATCTTGTACCCAATAATTGCCCGCATGGTTGATATCCCAAGCATTTGTAAATCGAGAGCAATCAACGCTTGGTGGCACTTCACCAGAATCAAGAACTGTGGCTTGAGCACTGTCGCCTGTTAATTCACCCATTTCAATCACTTCAATAAACCCTTCAAACAAGCGGTTGTCATTATCCCCATAAGCATCGAGCATGTCATTGGTAAAATGACTTTTGCTAAATAGATTCTGTTGGTCTTGCAAATTAGGCACAGTACAAGAATTATCTGGGGTAATCAGCTTAACAGCAGAATCTTCGGTCTTAATTATGCCTGCTACCCAAACATCGTTGGCACCAAGGTATAAATTGAAAGTAAATACTTCGCGTGAATTAGCAGCTTCTCGAAAGCGTACCCGCAATGCCTTGGCTTGTTGTGTCGTGTTGGTGATTGTAAGTAAGGAATCAAAGTCATTATTGACCGTGTAATAAGGGAAAATCAGCACTTGTCCCGTACTATCTTCGCTTATTTTAACCCCTTGTGATTGCATGCTAGTGAGCATGATTAAAACTATTATTATTTTTTTCATTTAAGACTCCGTGTAATCTTGCCCTCCGCAAGATTGATCAAATAACATTAACAGGCAGGTATCGGGCTGATGAAAATTATCTCAATTACCGTTACGGGGGTAGCTCTGGATTTCCACCAAATTCCCTTTTAAACACTATAAGAGACCTTTGCATAACTCATGGCACGTGTTAAAAAGTTGCAAAAAACACCACTCTGCGTTAAAAAATTCGCAAAAATCCTTCTGGAAAGGATTTTCACGCTAGCCCACGCATGTGGGTGAGTATCATGGATGATAGGAATAAATAGCGAGCTATTTGACTCATTTTTTGCCTTGATTGGTGCTTTTTTCATTCTTTTTTCCATCATCCCAGAGTTAAGCAAAGGTCTCTATAAGTGTACACTATCAACTCTTAGCATCAATTGTACCTAATCGGGCATTAATATTTAGTTAAATAGGAATAATTTTGCTTTATTTCATCCAATCATCAAAGGCTTTAGCAAATCGTGGTGCTGCATTTTCATCCAGGTTAAAGTATAATGAGGGTTCGATTAATTCAATTTCCATTAACTGGTATTCATCTTGGTATTGCACTAAGTCAATACGAGCATAGAGCACTTTCTCTGGGATGGTTTGTAAGGCATTTTGTGCAGCTGTAAGTAATTCATTACACGGCGTTATGCTTTTTAACAATCCACCGTGCTCTTCTTGAACGCGAAAATCACCTTGTTTTGGGGTTTTTAAAATGCAATGACTGTATTGATTAGCAAAATAGAATAAGGAATATTCTCCTTGTTCAATAATAGCAGGGACAAAAGGTTGCACCATTAATTGACGGTTTTCTAAAGAAGTTTTTAGAAGGTTCTTGTTTTGATCGAATGAATCTTTTTTCAACCAAAAGGTATTGTCGGAATTGGCGCTGATGGTTGGTTTTATAATGATTTGTTCCGTTTCAAAATGATCAAAATAGCTTTGCACAGAGTTAAAGTTAAATCGTTCAAGCCAAATGGTCGGAATGATTTTTGCACCTTTAGATTCCACTTCACGCAAATAATTTTTATTGATATTCCACTGAACAATAGCCAGTGAATTAAAAAGAATAGCCTTGGATTTTTCAATTTCTTCTAAAACTCGCATAAAAGCATCTGCGTCTTCTTGATAATCCCAAGTTGAACGGATGATGGCGGCATCAAATTGATTCCAGTTAACGTCTTTTTTGTGCCAAGAGATGTGTTCAACATTCCATCCTAAGGCATTCAAGGGTTTATCTAACAATCTATCGTAAACAACAAAATCGTCCAGAGTATCCATGGTTAGGATGACGCAGTTTTTCATATTAACTCTCTTTTATTCGCCAAATAATTATAAGTAAAACCGACGCAATGGAAAGTAGCATCAGTTGCAACCCGACTCGCCCATGCAGAATGAAGATGGATGCGCCAAAGGACAAGAAGATGATAAAAGTCGCTTTCTTTTTCGATGAACGCGACATGGTTTTATTTTGTTCCCATTGTTTTAAGTCTTTGCCAACAAATTTGTTATTCAGTAGCATTTGATGAAAACGAGGGGATGATTTGGAGAATAATCCTAAGGCAATGATTAAAAACACGGTTGTTGGCATAATGGGTAACAGAGCGCCAATTATTCCTAGGATGACAAAAAACCACCCCAGAGCAATCATTAATTTTTGTTTGATGTCAGAATTCATGCAAAGGTCTCGATATAACGTTAATCGTAAATAAAATATTTTTTGAACAGGGGTTTAAGTGCATTGTGGTCTATTTCAAAAACCAAAGCCATGCGCCGTCCCAATTTGTTGTCAGGAAACCCTTGTCGGTTAAACCAGGCTAAATAGTGTCCTGGTAATTCGTATAAACGTTTGCCCTTGTATTTTCCATAGGGCATGATTTGATTCAGTGAATCGATGAACTCTTGTTTCTGCTGTGAACTAAATTCAATCATAAAACAGGGGTATAAAAACAATCCGTTCCTCGGCCACTGTTTTTGGCTTTATACAAAGCCTTATCAACATCATTTAAAATTTGATCGTAGTTTGGGTAGTTGTGGGCTTGGCGTATAATTCCGCTGCTAAAATTTAATTGGCAATCTTTTGAAATTGATGCAGGTTTATTTTGTTGGTAATTTTTTCTAATTGATTTTAGGACTTGACGAATTTCTTCATCTTTTTGATTATTTAATATTACTAACCATTCTTCGCCGCCAATTCGTCCAATTATTTCACCCTTTGCTAAGTGTTGTTTCACCGTATTCGCAAAGTGTTTCAAAACTTGATTACCTATTTCATGACCGTAGGTGTCGTTGACTTTTTTAAAATAATCCAAATCAATCATAACAATCGCGAAGTCCTGGATTGTGGGTTTTTTTGACATTAAGGCTTTCAAATAACTGATAATATAACGGCGGTTATAGGTATTGGTTAAACTGTCTGTTGTGGAGAGTATATACAACTTTTTTCTTTGTTTCTTTTGAATTAAGAAAGCGATAAAAGTGACTAGAAATATCAGCGCGCCCAATCCAATGATAATAACGAGATAATTGTTTTTTTCTTTGCCTTGCAATATTAGACTCTCTTGCAAATTATTTTGTTGTTGCAATAATTTCATTTTTTCTTGGTCAAAACGGGCGTTGTATTTTATTTTTAATTCTTCAACAAGTTTTTCTTTGTTGCTTTGATAGATTGTATTTTCTAGGTTTATGCGTTTTTTTAATGCAGTATAGGCCTTGTCCCAAAGCTGCTGTGATTCGTAGAAACGTTCCCTTATTTTTAGAAAATTTAATCGAGAAAAATCAATATTTAATGTGGAAGAATATTTTTTTGAACGAGACAAATATTTTTTAGCTCTATCAAAATCTTTTTTGCCGATATAGGCTTGGGCAAGTGATAAATTAACATTGAATAACATTTGAATATCATTGTCCTGACTAAAAAGTTTTAAGGTTTTTAAATATAAGGCAATGGCTTTATCAAATTTATCTTTTTTTAAATATATGTCAGCAATGCCATTTTCTGCAAATGTCTTTGTGTAGTTGTCATTGACTAAAGAAGCCGCATCAATGGTTTTGCGGTAATACTCTAATGCTTTGTCGTATTGATTTAATTCAATATAAGAAGAGCCTAGATTGTAATAGATTGTACTGGTATCAAAGTTTTTTCCAGTAGTCGATTTGAGAGACTCTTTATAAAACTTAATGCTGTTTTCAAAATCATTGAAATCTGCATAAATAATAGCAAGCGTGTTAAATGCATTACTCATGTTTTTGTTGTCGTTGTTCCTTTTGAAAATCTCAATGGCTTCTTCTACATCTCGCAGGGCAAATTGATGATTGCCTAGATTTAAATACATTTGCCCTCGAACAGTTAATGCCGTCGCTATTAGGCGTTCATCAGCAAGAGATTTTGCGCGTTGAGCATTGGTATTGGCAAGCTGAAATGCACCGTGATAATCACCCGACAGTTCTAGTTGAAAAATTTTAAAGTAGGTAAACTCAAAGATAAACCGTTGATTGTTTGTTTGTTGTGCCAGTAAAAGCCCTTGATTGGCAAATTCATCAATTTTTGAATAATTATTAAGCATATTATAAGCATCAGCTATATAAAAAAGAGCCACAAGTTTTGATTTGTCATCGTTGACATTATTTAGGCTTTTTGTTGCAACTTTTAATACTTGTCTTGGTTGGGTTTGCACCAAATGCTCAAGTTCTTTATTATAAACGGACGAATAGGTCGCCCAGCAATTAGTTGTTATGTTGAGGAATAAAACGATTAGCAGTAAATAGCCAAACTGAGCCAAGCCAAATGTTTTTTTGTTTTTGTTAATCCGGTTAAACAATGATAAATTTTAATAAAATACAGTAAATGAAACGAGATTGTAACCTAGGAGCCTGTCCGAGAATAGATAACCTACTGCGGAAAGGTGAATTTGGGCACAATTCACCTGATTCTCGTCAAATAGGGCAACTATTCTTCTCAAATCATGCAAAAACTTGCCTCAAATTACCTTTCCCTCGCTACGGTTCCTATTCTTGGACAAGCTCCTATGAGCGTTCCCTAGAACAGAAAATCTATTACGATAAGGTTGAATTTGGGTATCTTTTTACATGAATATCGTTAAATGCTCGTGCTATTTACTTTAAATTAGATAAAAACATGTTTCAAATCAGCTTTCTCATGCTACGACTTCTATTTTAGGACAAGCTCCAAGAATAACTAAAATTAGTCTAATTTATTATGGCTAAACGCAATATAATCGGTGATTCCAATGGCTGCCTGAAGAATGTTAAAACTTAAAAAATAACAGAGATTTGGCTAGTAATGAAAAAATAATGAAATAACAGCATTAAAACCAATGGTTGATAGAGGTAAAACGCTTATTTGTACAGCTTTTGCTGTATAATACGCCGTCTTTTCACGCCTAGTGCTCAATAATATGTCAAACACACCATCAACTGTCACATTCGATGACCTCAATCTTGCGCCTAGCGTTTTACAAGCCATTAAAGATGCAGGTTATGAACAACCATCCCCGATTCAGGCTGAAAGTATTCCTGCGTTATTGTCAGGTCGTGATGTCTTAGGGCAAGCACAAACAGGCACAGGAAAAACAGCTGCCTTTGCTTTGCCAGTTTTGTCTAATTTGGATATGTCTAAAAAACATGTTCAAGTTTTGGTCTTAACACCAACACGCGAATTAGCGATTCAGGTTGCAGAGGCATTTCAAACTTATGCAAAACACATTAAAGGATTTCATGTCTTACCAATTTATGGAGGACAGAGTTTTGAACCCCAATTAAAGTCCTTACGTCGTGGGGTCCATGTCGTGGTCGGAACACCTGGACGAGTGATGGATCACATGCGCAGAAAAACCTTAAAAGTGGATCAGTTAAGTACCTTGGTTTTGGATGAAGCCGATGAAATGTTGCGAATGGGTTTTATTGATGACGTGGATTGGATATTAGAACAAACCCCAGAAGACAGGCAAATTGCCTTGTATTCTGCCACCATGCCAGCACAAGTTAAAAAAGTTGCAGTCCGGCATTTGGACAACCCATTTGACATTAAGATAAAGAATAAAACGGCAACGGCCAAAAATATAAACCAGCGTTATTGGATGGTTAGTGGGCTGCATAAATTGGATGCTTTAACGCGATTGCTAGAAACCGAAGACTTTGATGCGGTATTGATTTTTGTGCGTACAAAAGTAGCAACCGAAGAATTGGCAGATAAATTAAAAGCACGTGGTTTTGCCGCAGAAGCCTTAAATGGTGACATTCAACAAAACCAAAGAGAACGATTAGTTAATAACTTAAAATCAGGCAAAATTGACATCCTTATTGGTACGGATGTGGTTGGACGTGGTTTGGATGTTGAGCGTATCAGTCATGTTATCAATTACCATATCCCCTATGATCCAGAATCTTACGTGCACAGAATTGGTCGCACAGGACGTGCAGGCCGATCGGGTGAAGCAATTTTGTTTGTTTCAAGGCGCGAACAACGCATGTTGCGTTCGATAGAAAGGGTAACCAAACAACCCATTGAGCCAATGAAAATGCCATCGGTTGCAGACATAAATGTTCAGCGCATGCAAAAATTTAAAGACCAAATCGCAGATACCATTGCCAGTAAAGATTTAGGTATTTATCAACAATTGGTTCGTGAATTCCAAAGTGAAACAGACAATGACCCAATGCAAATTGCAGCGGCATTAGCGCAAATTGCACAAGGTGAAAAAGGTATTCTGCTCAAAGAAGAAAAGCATGTCTATGACCACGACAAACAAGGCAATAAACGCAACCCACGCAATGCAGGTGATTTTAAAGACTCACGCTCACCAAGAGATCCTGCAGAAACCAGAGTTTTGACTTCGCAGGCCCAAGCACTCAACAAACACCCTGATGTGGAAATGCAGCGTTACTGTGTATCTGTGGGTTATAATAATGGCGTCAAGCCAGGCAATATTGTTGGCATGATAATCAATGAAGCCGATATTGATAAAGATTACGTCGGACATATTGAAATATTTGATGATGTCACAACCGTTGATTTGCCTGCCGATATGCCACCTCAATTGATGAAACAACTCGCTTCAGCCTTTTTATGCGGTCAAGCCAGTGAGCTACAGCCTGTCAAAGAAGGACAAGAGGCAACAATCTCACCACCATCAGGTGGCAAACGCCGAGAAGGTGGTCGAAGACGTGGTTCTAAAAATTTTGGTAAAAAGCGTGATGATAACCGCGGCGGTAAAAAGTTTGGTGGCGATAGAAAAAAATCAAGAAAACGAAAACCAAAAAGTTAAATAACCATAGGGTAGTGGAGTCTCTTTTGGACTCCTTCGCGAACTGAAATTTCGATTCGTTGACTGTTTGGTAAAGTCAAATCCAAAAGGCTTAACTGGCTTGCCAATCCACCAGCCTTAAACCTGTTATGCGTGAAAATTCATTAGTGTTATTTGTAACCAGAGTTGCATCAAATGCTTTTGCAATTGATGCTATCATTAAATCATTAGGACCAATAATCTTGCCCTGCGTGCTTAAATCAGCTCTGATGACTCCATATTCTTCTGCGGACTTATCATCAAATGACAGACTAGTTAAAGGGGCAAAAAACCGCCTAAGAAGTTGTAAATTTGATTCAACTTGAGAACTGTGTCTTGCGCCATATATTAATTCAGCTTTTACCACACTGCATAAGACTATTTGTGATGGCGTGACACGCTTAAAATTTTCTAAAATTGAAGTGTGCCGACCATTTAATAGGTGAATGCAGGCATTAGTGTCCAGTAAAAACATCATTCAAAGCCTTCTCTTTCTTCAAACGATAACGAATCAGGTCTTTTTAACTCTTCTCCGTGCCACGAACCAAAAAGTTCAAAATAATCATCAGGCCATTGTGGTTCGACCTCTTTTTTTGCTAGTTCTGCCATGTATTTAGAAACAGATAAATGGGCATTTTTAGCTTTAGTTTTGATTTTTTCAGCTAAGGCATCAGGTAGATAAAAATGTAATTGAGCCATGTTAACTCCATAAAATATATTTGTAGTATGTGTATTGTGAATTATAGAGTATATTTTGTCAAATACTCTTTAAGAGACTTTTCATATCTCGTAGAACACATTAAAATTATACAAAAAAGCTCACTCAGCGTTTAAAAGTTCGCAAATAATGGGTTTCTAGTCTTTTAAAATCTTTATAAGATTTTGGGTTGTCGTTGCTCGGTTTTCATCATCGTACATTTCTTCAACAATGGCTGGCATGGCAATAAATGTTCCTGCATTTCTGACTTGTGAATAATAGCTTACATGGCTGTGCACTATTTTCCTGTTTCACACTTTCAATGTACCGAACAAATAATTTATACTCATTAGGGTTGTTGGCTTTAGCCAACCTTTTAAGAGCGTTGACTAAAGTCAACAACCCAAAATAACATTTATTTATTTAATTTTTTATAACCTGTTGTATTATATAAAGAAAATAAACTTACAGTGTATTAAACAGGAGTTAAGTGCACAGCCATGATAACTTATGTTGTAAGAGCCTGCTGGTAAATAATCGGCATAAAATCGTGTCGTGGCAGGGTTCAGTTGCCTTTCATAAAAATAAATTCCGTTGACCATGTTCAGGTATAGCAAAACAACTCACTGGGGATGGGGCTTCAGTCCCATAGGTTTTAAATGATATTGTTTGCTAAAAGAATGAATTACCCTATAGCTTGGCATATTATAATTGTTTTACATTTTGGCACGTAATATGCGAGGTTAAAACCTCGCCTCCAGCTGTATTTTTTAGTTATTTCACAAACTCTTCTGAGTGGTAATGAACACCCACTAATTTTCATTTTTTTTCCCGTATATATCCCTCTAACTTTGTAGGATGTGGCGATGCCCATCGTTTTAATAGTGTTCAAAAATACATTGATTTTCTATTAAATTCAGTCTCTAATGTAAATTCAGGCATTGTTTTTTTCTTTCATAAAATGTAATCAAATCGATTTTTTTAAAACTAAAATGAACTAAATTATTGCAAATACATCGTCTTTTTGTTTTGTTTTGTTTTGTTTTGTTTTGTTTTGTTTTGTTTTGTTTTGTGCTAGAGTTTGCTAAGTAAAAAGTTACTAACACCTGTTTATTCATTAGTATTCAAATAGATTTATAGTTGGTAACTTAGTTTTATAACGATAACTATGGAATATTTTACACCTTGGATTGTCCTACAAGAACTCATTTCGACGGCTACAATGCTTGTATAGAAGACGAAGATGATAGGGGCAATTACTGTCCAGCACTGACCTTAATTACATAAAAGAGATGGAATCAATGATAAGTTTAAATACTACTAAGACAAAGAGTTATTTTCTAAGTTTTCTAATGGTACAAGTATTTTTAGTCACCGCATCAACTCCGCTGGTTACTGGATTAGAAATTGGCGAGTGGGATTATGGATATAATAGGTGTGAAACTAAACAATGGCACTTTGATTCGGTAGGTGCTGCGGAAAGTGCCGGAATGAATTACTATTATAATTTCAATGATGGATGCCCTGCACCAACAGTAGTTGGAGATGATGGCTTTCCACCAGAGGATTACCCATTATGGGAGTCAAGGTGGGGATGCGCTGTGATATATCATCATCCAAAGTATAAATATGAACGAGCATATTACAGTTCAAAGAATTTAACAGTTGAATATAATAGATTAATTGATGGAACTTGTATTACATCCACTGATAGTCTGTTCATCTTTGAACGAAGAAAAATTGAATGTCCAGAAGGTTATGAATGGGGAGATGTGCCTCCACTAAATGATTATCAATCATGTGTAAAAAAGCACGTACCAGAAGGTGACGAGTGCCCCGCAGAAGGAGGTGCTAATGCAGGTGCTAAAATCAATACTGCTACTGGCAATGAATTTCATAGAGAAATCATAGATTTATTAAATGAATTCTATGATTTTTCTTTATATTATAGTGCTTCAACAGCTTTACAAACAAGTGGAAAGCCTTCGGATATGGTTTTAGGTAAAGGGTGGAACCATACATATAATAAGCAATTAATGGGTGTTTTTAAAGTTAATGGAGATGATAGTGTTTTTGTTCGACGAAATGATGGGAAGCTAGTCTTATTTTCAAAAAATGGAATTATATGGGAAAATAAGTCTCATACTAGTGAAGTGTTGAAAAAAGTTAATAATACATGGATATTATCAAGTAACTGTATAGTTTCACAACGTTATTGTTAAATAATTGCCACACTCATTGTGGAGCGTAGCGGAACAATGAGTGTGGCAGGCTTTTAAAAACTCGCCTTGTTAGATAAAATTCAATCAACTAACAG
>Ga0256840_1002607_pt1 | contig 15682 bp, 16 predicted proteins | sample 355202metaG_FD_185969 | JGI IMG/M metagenome (GOLD analysis project Ga0256840, IMG submission 185969) | Hydrothermal vent microbial communities from Mid Atlantic Ridge, Atlantic Ocean - 355-202 | ecosystem: Environmental > Aquatic > Marine > Hydrothermal vents | place: Atlantic Ocean: Mid... | reverse complement strand
GCCATACCTCTCATCGAAAAGCGGTGCCCCTACGGTTACGGTCTCCAAGAAGATTTCAGAAAACGAAGTGATGACGCTAAATTTTAATCTGCTGCAGCTTCTTGAAGAGTTCCACTATATTGAAAAAGCCAATTTTTTTAATGCCATGACCCAATACATTTATGCAGCTATCGGGTACAGTCTCAGCTTTTTTGCCGTTATTTTAATTATTTATGCACTGTTTAACTTCGTCTATCACAGTATGGATGAACATACAAATTTGTTTCAATCCATTTTTAAATCGACCATCGCCTTGACACTGGGGCTGGCAATTTTTGATTTGGCGAAAAACCTTCTGGAACACGAAGTGGTCTACAAAGAGTATTTTAAGGAGTCGCACGGTTCAACGGTTTTGTTGGAGAAGTTTCTCATATCTATTATTATTGCACTCTCCATAGAAGCATTGATGACCGTTTTTAAAATTGCATTGGCAGACTATAAAGATATTGTTTATGCCGTCTACCTTATTTTAGCCGTCTCGGCGATGATTATTGCATTGAGTTATTTTAACAAAAATCGAAAACGCGAACCTTCGGAGCTTGAACAGTAGCAAGAAAGCGTATTGAGAGGTAGTATGTTCTAATATATAGTTTGTTGATAGGATTACTTGACAATAGATTTTTTATAGACTATACTGTCACTATCATAAACAAAAGGAACACAATTGAATCAAGAGACATTAGCACTCCATAGCGGATATCATCAAGAGGGGTTGGGCACAATGGCTGTTCCTTTGTACCAGACCACTGCGTATGATTTTAAAACGGCAGAACGTGCGGCCAATCTGTTTGCACTAAAAGAGCTCGGACCTATTTATACACGTCTGAACAATCCGACAACCGAAATATTGGAAACACGTATTGCTGCCGTAGAGAAAGGGGGCGCGGCTGCCATTGCGACTTCAAGCGGTCAAGCTGCTATTTTTAATGCGGTTGCCAATCTTGCTGAAGCGGGCGACAACATTATTGTTGCCGAAAAAATTTACGGAGGGGCAACAACACTGTTAACGCATACGATGAAACGTTTTGGCATTACGGCAAAACTGTTTGACAGCGACAGTGCCGATGACCTTGAAGCGCTTATTGATGCAAACACCAAAGCCATTTTCTTTGAGTCGCTTTCCAACCCCAATATCTGTATTGCCGATGTAGAAAAGATTGCCGCCATTGCCAACAAACACAACGTCATAACGATTTGTGACAATACGGTAGCAACACCGATACTGTTTAATCCGTTAACCAAAGGCATTGATGTTGTTGTACACAGTGCAAGTAAATATATTACCGGTCAGGGATTGGCAATCGGCGGACTCATTATTGAGCGTGAGGGTTTAAACGACAAACTTATAGGCAATGCCCGCTACCCGCAGTTTAATGAGCCCGATGAGAGCTATCACGGACTGGTCTATGCCGATCTGCCGTTACCGTTGTTTACGCTAAGAGTACGCCTTTCGCTGATTCGTGATATTGGAGCGGCACAGGTGCCGTTTAACTCGTGGCTGTTTATTCAGGGGCTTGAGACTTTGGCTATTCGCATTAAAAAACACAGTGACAACGCATTGAAAGTGGCGCAGTATTTGGCATCACATCCCAAAGTGCATAACGTCAACTATCCGGGACTAGAAGGTGATCTATATTACAAACGGGCTCAAGAAGGATTCAAAGACGGCATGGCTTCAGGGTTGTTGAGTTTTGATGTAGGAGATTTTGAGACGGCAGAACACATTCTTAATGCGACCGAAATTTTTGCCGTGGTGGTCAATATCGGTGATTCCAAGTCTATTATTACCCATCCGGCTAGTACGACACATATGCAAGTACCGCCTGAAGATCTTGAGAAAACCGGCGTTACCGAAGGCTTGGTGCGTTTAAGTGTCGGTTTGGAAGATGCCGATGATCTGATTGAGGATTTGGCAAAAGCGTTAGGATAGACTGTGTCACTGATTTCATCCAAAGGCTTGTACGGATTGGCGGCAATGTATGAACTGCACCTGCGAAAAAGTGCCAAGCCGGTACAGATCAAAGAGATATCTGAGCATGCGGATATTCCGCAAAACTATCTGGAGCAGCTTTTAGGAACGCTTCGCAAAGCAGGGCTGGTGAGCAGTACTCGCGGCGCTCACGGCGGATACCATTTGGCGCGAGATTCTAAAGAGATTATGATTCGCGATATTTTCGAAGCGCTTGAAGGTCAGTTGAGTATTGTAGAATCAATGACGAAAAATCCGGCATTGGCACTGTTTTATGAGGAAAAAACCAAAGAGCTGGAAGCACTTTTTGATCTCTCATTGGCAGACCTTAGCAAATATCAGCAACTGGTTTCAAAACAGATTTGCTACAGCATTTAAAAGGAACGAAAAATGAACTATGCACGTAATGTTACAGAACTTATTGGCAATACACCATTAGTGAGACTTAACGTCAGCTCTGATGCTACGGGGACAACTATTTTGGGAAAGTGTGAGTTTTTAAATCCGTCACATTCCGTTAAGGACAGAATCGGCTACAACATGATTCATGAAGCGCTCAAGCGAGGTGATATTACCAAAGAGAGTCAGATTATTGAGCCGACCAGCGGTAATACCGGAATTGGTCTGGCGATGGTTTGTGCCAGTTTAGGACTCAACCTTACATTGACGATGCCCAGTTCGATGAGCATGGAGCGGCGCAAACTCTTAGCGGCACTTGGTGCAGAACTGGTATTGACAGAGCCTGAAAAAGGGATGAAAGGTGCCGTTGATAAAGCACTGGAGCTCGCCGAAACAACAGCAAACTCTTTAGTGTTGCAACAGTTTTCCAATCCTGACAACCCTGCCGTTCACCGTGTAACGACTGCAGAAGAGATTTTGCGCGATACCGACGGCAAGGTTGATATTTTTATAGCTGCTGTGGGTACGGGCGGCAGTATTACGGGTGTCGGTGAGGTACTTAAAGCGCATAACCCCGATGTACAGATAATTGCCGTAGAGCCCGATGCTTCACCGGTACTCTCCGGCGGACAGCCCGGACCGCATAAAATTCAAGGTATTGGAGCCGGTTTTATTCCCGAAGCGCTCAATACCGAAATTTATGATGAAGTGTTGAAAATAAGCTATGATGACTCTTTGAAAGTTTCGCGAAAACTTGCTAAAAATGAAGGACTGATTGTCGGTATTTCCTCAGGTGCCAATGTCTGTGCGGCAGAACTGGTCGCTCGCAGAGACGAAAATAAGGGCAAAATGATTGTCACCATGCTCAATGATACGGGCGAACGGTATTTAAGCTCCGGCTTATACGATGATTGAGACCGTTCGTGACAACATCATACTTGAAGAGGGATTACTCTATTTGGATTTCACGGCGTCGGGGTTGGCTTACCGTCCCATAGAGGAACGACTTCAAGAAATTTTAAAAAATTACGCCAATACTCACTCTGAAGTGGGGCGCAATGCGAAGATGATTACCGCGTATTACAATAGGGCACGCGAATCTTTAAAACAGACACTGCAGACCGGAGAAGATTTTTACATTATTCCCTGCGGCACGGGTGCAACGGGTGCGATTAAAAAATTTCAAGAGTTAATGGGTCTTTACGTGCCTCCGGCAACAAAAAAGCGTTATAGGATTTCACCCGACTCCAACGAGCTTCCTTTGGTGATTATCGGTCCGTTTGAACATCATTCCAACGAGGTGAGTTTTCGAGAAGCCCTCTGCGAAACGGTGCGCATTCCCTTAAATCGTGATGAAACCATCGATTTGGATGTGCTTAAAGAGGTGGTTTGGGCAAACCGTACAAGAGAACTTATCGGCAGTTTTGCGGCGGCTTCAAATGTCACGGGAACGATTAACCCGATTCAAGAGATTTACGACATCATGAAAGAGCACGACGGTATTGTCTGTTTTGATGCAGCGGCATCGTCACCCTATATGAATTTGGATGCACGACATTATGACGTGATGTTCGTATCGCCGCATAAACTTTTAGGCGGACCGGGAAGCTGTGGACTGTTGGTGATTCGTAAAGAGTTGTGCGATTGTGACGAGGTGCCGACTTTTGCAGGCGGTGGAACGGTATCGTACGTTTCACGGGCATCACATACGTTTCAAGAGGATTTTGAGACGAAAGAAGATGCCGGAACACCGGGAATTATACAGTTTATTAAAGCCTCGTTGGCCTATGAACTTCGTAATGCAGTCGGACTGGAAGTTATAGCGCGTCAAGAAGAGATGCTAAAACAGTGTTTCAAAGAGGGGGTGATGCAGGTTGAAGGTATCAAACTTTACTGCTTGGAAACCCATCACAAATTGGCTATTTTCTCTTTTAACATTGCCGATATTGATCCGTATGCGCTGGCTCAGGTACTTTCAGACGAATTTCACATTCAAGTACGTGCAGGATGCAGCTGTGCAGGACCGTACGGACATGATTTGCTCGGTTACAAAGACAATGAAACGTTTACCGCCAAGCCCGGCTGGATACGTATCGGATTTCACTATACGCACACATGCGAAGATATTGCATACTTTTTTGACGCTTTAAAAGCGTCGGTAGTGAAGCTCAAGAGACTTTCTGCTGCAGAAAACTCTTAAAGCTGTAGCTACCGTTTTGTTGGTATTCCCGTATGAGATCGGCAATAACATAAGGGGCATTTTCGGGAGTCACCTTGATGCCGTTTTTAATGCCGAAATGACTCTTTTCCCCTTCAAGATGACCGTAAAAGAGCAGTTCAAAACCGCCGATTCGTCGGTTTCCTTCTTTGACGATACAGCCGACGAGACCGATATCGACAATATTCGGGTGCGCACAGGAGTTGGGGCATCCGTTAACGCTGATGCTTAGAGGCTCGCTAAAATCAGGAAACTCCTCCTGCAGGTGATTGACAATTTTTTGGGCAAGAAACTTGGTTTCGCTAACGGCGAACTTACAGAAATTCAGTCCCGTACAGGCTAGTGTACGCGCTTTAAAAACTGATGGAAAGGCACTAAATCCGATTGCTTCTAATGAAGCGGCAAGAGACAGAGTACGATCATCGCTCACACCGACGACAACAAAATTTTGAGTCGGTGTGACACGGATGCCTTGAGCTTCGTCGGTACGTAGAATGTCAGCAAGTTCTAACAAGGAGTTCCCTCCGATAGTTCCACTGTTGACGGCACATCCAATATAACTTTCACCGTTGAGAGTACTTTGATGAATACCGAAATGGGTACGTTGGGCATAGGGAGTTATGGTCGGTGCATCATCTTGCAGAAGCTGAAAACCGAGTTTATTCTCAAGGATTGTGACAAATTTTTGGATGCCCCACTGTTCAATGAGATGTCCCAAGCGTGCTTTGGAACGATTGTCACGGTTGCCATGGTCTCGAAACAGTTCGGTAGCGGCTTTGGCAACTTCAAGTGTTTGATGAAAGCCAATATAGCCGATATGATCGGCAATGCGTCGATTACTTCCCAATCCTCCGCCTACTGCGACACTAAAAAGAGTGCCTCTGTGCTTTAAAGCAACGGCAGTAAAACTCAAATCTTGAATCTCATGACCGATGCAGTGTTTGTGACAACCACAGACACCGATTTTAAATTTTCGAGGCAAATTGGAAAAGAGCGCATTGTCACGAAATTCATGATTGAGTTGAGAAACTATAGTCGTAACGTCAGCTGTCTGATCAGCATCAATGCCGTTAAGAGGACAGCAAACGACGTTACGAACACAGTCACCTGCAGCAAGTTGCGTGCTCAGACCGACAGCATGAAGCTGTGCAAAAATTTCAGGCAGATCATCTATTTGAATCCAGTGAAACTGAATGTCTTGGCGTGTCGTAAAGTCGGCACTGCCTCGGGCATAGGTTACCGAAATATTGCCGACTGCTTCAAGTTGTTTTAACGTCAGAGCACCGCCTTCGAGTTTGACACGCAACATGAAATACTGTGTTGTATCATTGGCATCTTGAAGTGAGCGGTTCTGTGTGTACAGGCCGTACCATTTAAAACGGTCGATATCTTCGGGGTCAACCGTCTCACCGCTTTGTGCGTAACGGTAAAGGTCATCAAGTACGTTTAAGCCGTCTTTTTCACGTTTTATACGTTCAACACGTGCTGCTTTTGTCTCTTTTTTCATCAATGGTCCTCTGTTATTATGCTGACTTAATGTGCAAACCGCACTCTTTGTGTTCAGGCTCTTCCCACCACCAGCGACCGGCTCGGACATCTTCGCCTTTTGCTACGGCACGGGTACATGGAGCACAGCCAATACTGGGGTAGCCTGCATCGTGAAGCTTGTTGTAGGGAACGTTATGTGCGGCAATATAATCCCAGATATCGGTTTCGCTCCAGCGCACCAGCGGGTTAAGTTTGATAAGTCCGTGGGTGTCATCGTACTCGACCAACTCCAAATGTCCACGCGTTACAGACTGTTCTTGACGCAGTCCGGTTATCCAGACTTCAAGGCCTTTAAGAGCTCGCTGCAGCGGTGCAATTTTTCGAACATAACAACATCTTTTTCGGTTCTCAATACTCTCATAAAACCCGTTAATGCCTTGTGTTTTATAGAGGGCTTGCAAATCGGAACTTTTTGGGGTGTATACATCGATTTTAATGCCGTATTTCTTATTGGTTTCATCCATAACATCGTAAGTTTCATACGGAAGCCTTCCGGTATCAAGAGTAAAAATTTTAATTGCTTTTTGCTGTCGATGCAAAAGATCATTTAAGACCTGGTCTTCAGCACCGAAACTTGTTGAAAATCCGATTTTGCCTTGATAGGCTGTTAAAAAGTGGTCTAAAACTGCTTCAACGGAGCTGTGTTTCAATTGACGGTTAATAGTGTCGATATCCGGTTTCATTGGATGTCCTTTCATATCTGATAATGGTGTTGGGTCGGGGGAATCCGACCGATGTTAATCTTATTCCATGCCCGTTCATGAAAATAGTATAGAATCATTTTCGTGACCAGTTCAATAGAGCCGATAGATGCCGCCATAGCAAAACTGCCGGTAATAATATAGGAGATCAACACGGTATCAAGGGTACCGAGGGTACGCCAAGAAACGGTTTTGATCACACTGCGATACGGTTTTTCATGCATCAATACTCTTTTAGTGACGTGATAGTGATGTTATAGCGTTTCAAAAGTGCATCGATGTGACAACCGACACACAGATGCATGAGTGCATCGGCACTGACGCATAAAAGCAGTACCGTTGCTAGCAAGAGGCTAACAATGTCATTGCCGCTAAGCACGAAATAGAGGATGAGCAGTGACAGTACAAGCCATACTTTGGTGGCAATGAGTTTTGGAGCGGTACTGACGTTGTATTCCGGAATATTGGCAACGTTTACAATGTATCGAGAAAGATGATACAGCGGACTCAATTTTTGACTTATCAAAGCGCGCACGGCAAAGTCATAGCACAGCAAGACCAGCAACGGCAGATATGATGTTACAATATAAGCGGCTGTGATCATAGCCAGAGTGGCCGATTGAATACGGTATTGGTTTTCATCGGTACTTCGATACACGGTATTGTTCGAATAAAACATAATATCTCCTTGACGTGCTAGGTGTTGATTTGATGAGGACATAGTAATTGAATTAAAAGATATAGTCAAATAAACATATAGAAATACTCAGGTTTATTGATGGCTTTTTTAGGGGTATATTAAATTAATATATAATAAACAAGACAAAATAAATAAGGATTAAAATTACGATGTACATTGATGACTCTTTAGCATTATATACACAACTGAACGCATTGGGGCTGTTGAAGGAATCGCCGCCTTTTTGGTGGCCGAATTATGGAAGCTTTGAAGTGGTGTTGGGTGTGATTTTAACCCAGAACAGTAACTGGACTCGGGTAGAAGCGTCTTTGAAAAATTTACGTCTGCGCCACTTGTGTGATCTTGAACCGGTCGCTTTAAGCAAAGGGGAATGGATACGAGAATGCATTCAACCCAGTGGCATGTACACACATAAAACAACGTACATTCAGGCATTGAGCCGGAATATTATCGGTGAGTTTGGAAGCTTTGAATCGTTTTGTGATCATGTTGATCGCAACTGGCTGTTACAACAGCGCGGTATTGGACCTGAAAGTGCCGATTCGATATTGTGTTACGCATGCGGACGTGCCGTTATGGTGGTTGATCGTTATACGCAACGGTTGCTCAGCGCATTAGGGTACGTGTTTGAAGATTATGATGAACTGCAAGCATGGTGCAGCAATTTACATGTAAATTTTGATGAAGCCGCTTTACCGAAAATTTATGCGGAATTTCACGGCATGATTGTAGAATATATGAAGCGTTACAGCAGTAGCAAAGGCGTAAACATTGTTTTTTAGACTGCTGTTAGGGGGATGACTGCTGGCTTCGGCGTTTCTCTTCAGAAAAACTTTTTTTAATACTGAACATTTCATAGAGAGTGACTTCAGGTTCGGCTTTGCGAATGAGTGCATCGGTTGTTTTATATTTTCCGCGCATTTTATCTAGTGCTTTGTAACCGTTGTCGCTGAGTTCACTCATGGCAATATTGATGGCGGCTGCCCACAGTATAACAAGGGCGATCCAGACAAACTTTTTGGCACCGGCATAGACGCCGATAAAATGAAATGCAATACTTGCAATAATACCAATAATAATTAAGGTCGTGAGTGTCATGGGTTGAGATGTTCTCCTCGTGGTTGTATGGAAATATCGGTGTTTTCAAACATTTTGTCGCCAAATGTTTTGACACCCCATGTGCCAAGAATCATTAACAATATAACCAAAAAAAGAAAAATAAGAGCCATGCCGTAACGCTTGAGTGTTTCCATCATTATTCTCTCTTTCCTTGTGTTGAATCAATCGGTGCGTAGTCAATACAGCGTGCCGTATGGAATTTTCGCATATGATTTTTAGAAAAGAAGTAATCTCCATCCAGCTTCCATTCGAGTTTTTTGGAAATAAGAACAGAACGTGAAATGGTACGGTGCATTTTGTTTTCACAAATAACGGTACCGCCTTCATTAAAGATCTTTTTGACGCCGTCCATACGCTGGGTCGTGATGTAATAGTGTGCAGTAATCATAAGGATGATAAGCCCTCCCACACCGAGCATTCCGCGTTTGAAAGCAACCCGAGGGACAAAGTCGCGCGTGGTGACAAATGCTGTAACCGCCAAAACAAACAGACCGATAACAATATAGGCAATCTCTAATTCAAAAAAAAGTTCCATAGCATCTCCTTATCTATTGTGCAATATGTCGGGCTTCCCATGCTGCAAATGCCGGGGTGAAATATTCAATACGCACTTTTTTGAACTCGCGTGACGAATAGAGCGGCATGTACGATCGTGAATTAATTTCACGGCGCATCTCTTCAATAATACCGTTGGTCTCTTCGGTTGTTTTACCGTGAACCATGGTGAAGAGATTGTACGGCCAGTTTTCATACTTGGGGCGAAGGTAGCAATGACTCACCGCACTAAATGCCGCTGCTTTTTCGCCAATGCGCTCTCCTTCATTTTCATCAATATCCCAAACTACCATAGCATTGGCATTAAAACCTGCGTTACGATGATTTAAAATAGAGGCAAAGCGACGCATAATGCCTGCATCTTGCAATTCTATCAGAATCTTAAAAAAGGTTGTATAATCAATATCAAGCTCGGTAATCATCTCTTGAAACGGTTCGCTGATGATGTCGATGTCGTACTGTACTTTTTGTATAATTTGATAATGCAGCGGTGTTAGTTCAATATCACGATGGTGTACTTTGGCGACTTTTTCCTTTTTAGAATCCTTTCCGGTTGTATTCAGTTTGACGGATATTTTAAAAAGCTTAAGGGTCGGCAACATAATGTATTCACGTGCCTGCGTCTGTAAGGCTAAAATTTCTAACGTTTTTTCCAAGCCCAGTTTTGAGTCCGGAGCAACGGCAAGTGTAAACCAAATATTGAAATCGTGATTACGCTCGTAATTGTGAGAGATCCCCGGATGGGCATTAATAATGTTTACGGCACGCTCAATGTCGTTCGGTGCGATGTTAAATGCCACTAATGATGACTGGTATCCCAGACGTTTGGTATCAAAAATGGCAGAGGTTTGGCGGATAATATTGTTCTTTTTCTCTTCTTGAAGCATGGTCAGAACGTCTGCTTCGTGTAGTCCCAGTTCGTTGGCAATGGCTTCAAAAGGTCTGGGAACCAAGGGAAAATTTTTTTGGACTATAGATAAAAGTTCTTGTTTCATGACGGTCACTTTTTATTTAAATTTTATTGATTGTAATCTTTTTTGAATCAAATGTGATTGATGTGTATCAAAATCTATTACTGTTTTTTGGGGTATGCTAACACTAAAAGATATGCTACTATAGCATGAGTAGATGACAAAAGGAGAACCATTGGGTTATTTTCCTGCTTTTTTAACATTGGAGAATAAAAAAATTCTTATTGTCGGCGGTGGCCGTATTGCGTATGAAAAGTTGGACCATCTTTTAGATTTTACACACGCTGTTAAAGTCATTGCTACGGAGTTTTCCGAACCGATGCGGGTGCGTCTTGACAATGAGTCTCTGGAGTGGGAGCAACGAGCCTATCAAAAGGGTGACCTCTCAGGTTTTATGATGGTTGTCGTTGCCGTTGATGATATTGCCCTTCAAGCAGCAATTTTTAAAGAGTCCAAACAGTATCACTGTTTGTGCAATGCTGTTGATTCGGTTGATTATTGCGATTTTATTTTTCCCTCATATGTCAAAAAAGATGACCTTACCATTGCCATCTCTACATCGGGTGCGTCGCCGGCAATGGCAAAACATCTAAAGCGTTATGTCCAGGAGATGATGCCCGATGACATTGCAGCGTTTTTACAGGAGATGAAAGCATTACGACAGACATTACCCAAAGGAGCGGAACGGATGAAAATGCTTGATGCAAAAGCAGCAGAGTATATGAAACAATGGAGAAAGCGTTATGACTATTAAAAGAGCACTGTTTGTAGGATTTTTATTGGCATTTTTGGTACTGGGCTTTGTGGCAATGCAGCGTGCCATGCCTGAAGCTAAAGAAGAGCGCATTTACAAGGCTATTAAAATTTACAGTCCTTACAAACTGGAAAAAATCGTAGGCGGATTGGCCATTATAGATATTCGAACCGGTAATAAAGAAAAACCCGGTGCCGCGGAAGTACTGCTACGTTACGATGAACTCGATAAACAGTGGGGAAGCCGACACCTTAGAGTCGAAGGCAATCATGTTATTGTATTGGGTGAGAATAACCAAAGTATTACGAAAATTTTTATTGAAACACCAAAAGAGCGTGAGTTTTTACGGACGTTCTACGGGATCTGACCTCCGTGCAGTCATGCACTGCCGGCGCTGCATATAAAAAAAAGCTGAAAAAATAAATTACAAAAATTACTAGTTACTAATTATTATAATTTGAAATAATAATTAGTATTACTTTTTTTATCTTCTATTTATTTTGAATACGCTATAATTATTATGAAATACTATTGTAAATTGACAATTGGGAGTTTTAGTGATGAAAATAGTAATGTATAGCGCGGTGGTGCTGACATTGTTGATCTTAAGTGGATGTGGCGGTGACAGCAGAAGCATAAGTTCTGCAACAAACAGTGTAGATGATAAATTACGTGCCAAAATTGACGGCTTTGGACTGAGCGGTGATCCGTCAAAAAATCGGGATATTCCCGCGATTACCGATGCCAAAGCTCAGTTGGGTATGAAACTGTTTTACACCAAAGCGCTTTCGCTTGACTTTGATGCTGCTTGTGTGTCGTGCCATCATCCACTGCTCGGCGGTGGCGACAAGCTTTCGTTTCCTATTGGTGCTGAAGCGATGGATCCTAACCTGTTGGGACCGGGACGTTTGCATAAAAATACCGGAAACAGTTTGTTTGACGGTGGTCCGACAGTGCCGCGAAATGCGCCGACAACGTTTAATGCGGCACTCTTTGACGTCGGTATGTTTTGGGACAATCGTGTTGAGAGCAAGACGGGGGAACCCGGTGCCAACGGTGGCAGTGCTGATGATATTTTAATGCCCGGAACGAGCGATTCTGAGCGCACTGAAAGTTTGGTAGGCAATTTACCGGCAACGCAGGCACTGTTTCCGATTACCAGTGCCGAAGAGATGCGCTCATTTGGGCATGCCGAACTTCAAAACGGCGATGCGGTGCGTCACTATCTGGCCGATCGTCTCTCCGGAGCCAATGGCAACACAGACTTAAGTGATGCGGCACGAGCCGCATGGCTTGAAGCGTTTCGGGAGGGACTGAATGCGCCCGATGCCAATGCGTCCACGCTCATTACCATAGAGAATATAGCCAGTGCTATTGGTGAGTACGAGCGGTCACAGCTGTTTATTGACAATCCGTGGAAATCCTATGTTGAGGGTAATACTGACGCTATAAGCGAAGAAGCCAAAAAGGGAGCATTGCTGTTTTACAGTGGCTATGACGAGGGCGGAGCCAACTGCGTACAGTGCCATAGCGGTGACTTTTTTAGTGACGGAGCCTTGTATGTGATGGCAGTACCGCAGATCGGACGAGGTAAAAATCATGACGGTTCGACAGAAGATTACGGACGTGCCAACATTACGCTCAAAAGTGAAGATAACTATAAATTTCGTAATATGTCACTGTTAAACATAAGCGAGACCGGTCCATGGGGGCACTCCGGAGCCTTTACATCATTAAGATCGATTGTCAAACATATGCTCAATCCGGATGAGAGCGTGCATAATTACAACCCTTATACGGAGCTGAAACAGCGTGGTATTGAAGTGCAGTGTAATGATGTTGAAGTCAATACGGCGCATGCGCTCGAACAGCTTCATATTAATCGACAAAAAGGGATTTCTCCGCATCAGAATGTTGATTTTAGCGATGAACAAGTGGATCAATTGGTGGCGTTTTTAGAAACATTGAGTGACCCGTGTGTGCAGAGTGCTGATTGTCTGCGCCAGTGGATTCCCGATCCAAGAAGCCCAAACTTCGAACTGCTCCAACAACTTAACGCAACGTTTCAATAAACTTTTTAGGCAAGAGCAGGGCGGCTCTTGTCCCCCTTTTAATACCGTCACATAGATTTTTTACGCCTATAGCTTGACATAAGTACACTCAACTTAGTATAATATACCCAACTAAAGTTTAAAGGATTTATGGATGAATAATATTTTTGAAAAATTAACCCACCAGATGACAGAAACAATTGAATCGGCACTGTCGCTGGCGCTGCATAACCAAAATGCCGAAGTCGAGCCGATCCATTTTCTATGGGCATTGTTGACCAACTCCAATTCAGTGCTCAATCAGGCATTGAATCGTATTAATGTGGATAAAACGGCAATGGAACTTGATGTCAAAAGCAGTGCTGCCAAGTTGCCGAAATCATCGAACGTGACCAAAGAGAGCATACGGCTCTCACGAAATTTTGTGCAGTCGTTGGAGCGCGGCATTGGAGAGATGACGAAAAACGGCGATACGTTCTTGGCGGTTGACAGCTACATTATTGCCAACAGCAATCATACGCCGTTTAAAGAGATTTTGGAAGAATATATTGATATTAGCAACTTAAACAAGAGTTTGGAGTCGGCACGTGCCGGGCAGAAAATTGAATCGCAAAGTGCCGATGAAAACTTAGAGAGTCTCGAGAAATACGGAATCGATCTTACGCTTGAAGCTGCAGAGGGCAAGCTGGCACCGGTGATTGGACGTGACGAAGAGATTAATCGGATGATGCAGATTCTGATTCGTAAAACCAAAAACAACCCGATTCTCATCGGTGAGCCCGGTGTCGGAAAAACGGCATTGGCAGAAGGACTGGCACAGCGTATCTATAACCAAGAGGTGCCTTTGAGTCTGCAAAACAAACGGGTGGTTGCACTGGACATGAGCGCGCTTATTGCCGGAGCCAAATATCGTGGTGAGTTTGAAGACCGACTCAAAGCGGTGATTGACGAGGTGAAACAGAGCGGGAATGTTATTCTTTTTATTGATGAAATTCATACCATTGTCGGTGCCGGTGCAAGTGAAGGAAGCATGGATGCCGCCAATATTTTAAAACCGGCGCTGGCACGGGGTGAGCTGCATACCATTGGAGCGACGACACTCAAAGAGTACCGTAAATATTTTGAAAAAGATACGGCACTGCAACGCCGTTTTCAGCCGGTCATGGTAGACGAACCCACTGTCAATCAGTCGTTACAGATTTTACGCGGCATTAAAGAGCGTCTAGAAGCGCATCACAATGTCACCATTACCGATGCGGCACTGGTGGCGGCAGCGCGGCTCTCTGATCGTTACATCAGTGACCGTTTTTTGCCCGATAAAGCGATTGATTTAATTGATGAAGCAGCGGCAGAGTTGAAAATGCAAATTGAGTCTGAACCGCATGAACTTGCGCGTATTAAACGGTTGGTTCAAGAATTACATGTAGAACAAGAGGCTTTAAAAATGGAGGTGACGCCTGCGAATGAAAAGCGTCTTGAAGAGATTGAAAAAGAGCTGGCAGATGCGCAAGAGCAGCAGCGCTCTTTGGAGGCACAGTTTGCCAATGAAAAAGAGGTGTTTGACAATATTGCCGCCGTTAAAAGCGAAATTGAAGCCAAGCGCCGCGAAGCAGAACTGGCAAAAAACAATGGCGACTTTAACAAAGCTGCTGAAATTGAGTATGGTGAAATTCCAAAACTTCATGAACAGGAAGTGGCGCTGCAAGAGCAGTGGACACGGATGCAAGAAGAGGGAACTTTGCTTAAAAACAGTGTTGACGAAGAGTCGATTGCCGGTATTGTCAGTCGGTGGACACAGATTCCTGTGACAAAAATGCTTCAGGGTGAAAAAGAGAAAATTTTACATGTAGAAGAGGAGCTTAACCGTGATGTGGTTGGGCAAGAGAAAGCGACCCATGCGATTGCCCGTGCCATTAAGCGTAACAAAGCCGGACTCTCCGACAGTGATCGACCGATTGGCAGTTTTCTCTTTTTAGGTCCCACGGGTGTCGGAAAAACGCAGACGGCAAAAACCTTGGCAAAATTTTTGTTTGATTCGCAAGAGGCGTTGATTCGTCTCGATATGAGTGAATACATGGAGAAGCATGCGGTGTCACGTTTAGTCGGTGCTCCTCCGGGGTATGTCGGGTATGACGAAGGCGGACAGCTGACCGAAGCGGTACGACGTAAGCCTTACAGTGTGGTACTTTTTGACGAGGTGGAAAAAGCACATCCGGATGTCTTTAACATGCTGCTGCAAGTACTTGACGACGGACGCTTAACCGACAACAAAGGGGTGACGGTCGATTTTACCAACACCATCATTATTTTAACGTCCAATATTGCCAGTGATAAAATCATGGAGATGGCGGGTGATCCGATTTTAGAGAGTCTGGTGATGGATGAGCTCAAAAAGAACTTTAAGCCGGAATTTTTAAACCGTTTGGATGAAGTGGTCATGTTTAACCCGCTTGGAGAAAAAGAGATTGAAAAAATTGTGACGCTCTTTTTCAGTGAAATTCAAGAAAAGCTCAAGGATCGTAACATAACGCTGGTGTTAGAAGAGAGTGCTATAGCCTTGATTGCACAGGCCGGTTTTGATCCGGTTTACGGCGCACGACCGCTTAAACGCGCACTGTATGAAATTGTCGAAGACCGCTTGGCGGATCTCATCTTAAG
>Ga0256840_1002605_pt1 | contig 15685 bp, 10 predicted proteins | sample 355202metaG_FD_185969 | JGI IMG/M metagenome (GOLD analysis project Ga0256840, IMG submission 185969) | Hydrothermal vent microbial communities from Mid Atlantic Ridge, Atlantic Ocean - 355-202 | ecosystem: Environmental > Aquatic > Marine > Hydrothermal vents | place: Atlantic Ocean: Mid... | reverse complement strand
CTTATAAGATTATAATATAAGTTCTTTTGTGTTTAAATTTATCGCTTCAATAGACCCTTGATTATGCAAAACAATCCACGACAGTCATTTTTTACGCAAGTAATTTTATTTTTATCTGTAGCCATATTTACTTTCTCCTGTCAGCAAAACTCCAGTTCCAATAATGAGCGGTCGATGCTATTGCCTGATGCGAGTGGTGACTTGGGCGATGTAATGGTGGTGATGGCAGATGCCAAATGGAAGGGAGCAATAGGGGAACATTTGCGCACTACACTTGGCGGGCCAATTCCTGGATTGCCACAAGAGGAGCCTACGTTTAAACTGAGGAAAATAAAACCCATCAAGATGCCTAACCTATTGCGTATGGCTAAAACCATGATTTATGTGACAATATTAGATGATTCCAGTCCGGAGGGGCTGTACCTTAGAGAGCACATGACCAATGAATCTTATGAAAAAATAAAAGGTGATTCGAGTCTTTATATTTTTATAGAGAAAAATGTGAAAGCAAATGGACAAGAGATTATTTATTTATTTGGTACAGATGAGGCAATATTATTAAAGAATCTCAAAAAGAATGAAGGCCATTTACTGGGACACTTGAAAGCGTTAGCTAAAAGGCGATTAGTGGCTAAGTTGTACGCCGCCAAGGAAAAGAAAGGCTTACAGAAAAGTTTATTGAAGGAAAAGAAGTTTTCTCTTAGAATTCCTAACGGGTATCAGCTTGCTGATCAAAAAGATAATTTTGTTTGGATTCGAAAACTAGGAGTGGTTGATAAAAGCATTTTTATTTATTTTGAAGATTATGTGTCGCAAGATGTTTTTGAACAGGATAGTATTTTGGCATTGCGAGAAAGGATAACGACTAATTACTTGAGAGATATTGAAGAGCCAGACTTGTATATCACCTATCAAGACATGCTACCTATTAGGTCAAAAAAAACCACTTTTAACAAAAAATTTGCGGTGAAATCATATGGATTGTGGCGTATAAGTGATAATACTTTGGGCGGTCCATACCGCAGTTATACCTTTGTAGATGAAAAATTGAATCGGCTCTATTATATGGAAGGCTATATTTCTGCACCAGGCAAAGATAAAAGAGAGGCGATTTGGGAGTTGGATGCCATCATGTCAACTTTTAGAACTAGCGCAGATTAATTTTTCACTGTACTGAGGTTATTGAAACCCTTTCAGTTTTGCCAAGGATAATGACTTATTTTTATATAAATTTGCCTTACAGCAAGTATAGAAAACAATGTCAATAAAAATAAGAAAAAAAGATGCGTTGGATTACCACACGCAAGGGCAGCCGGGTAAAATAGAAGTGATACCCACAAAAATGATGAGTACCCAATTGGACTTGGCATTGGCGTATTCACCCGGGGTGGCAATTCCATGTTTAGAAATAGAAAAGAACCCTGATGATGTCTATAAATATACGGCAAAAGGAAATTTGGTCGGCGTGATTTCTAATGGCACTGCTGTATTAGGTCTGGGAAATATTGGCCCAGCAGCATCAAAACCTGTGATGGAGGGCAAGGGTGTTTTATTCAAAAAATTCGCAGGGATTGATGTTTTTGATATAGAAGTAGATTGTGAAGATCCTGATGAGTTTATCAAAATAGTGAAGGCGCTGGAGCCAACTTTTGGTGGTATTAACCTAGAGGATATCAAAGCTCCTGAAAGCTTCATCATAGAAGAAACACTCAAGGAGCAAATGAATATTCCGCTGATGCATGACGACCAGCACGGAACGGCTATCATTTCCAGTGCGGCATTACTAAATGCATTGATATTGGTTGATAAAAAAATTGACAAGGTGAAAATTGTTGTGAATGGCGCAGGAGCATCAGCGATTGCGTGCACCAAATTGTACCTTTTGTTAGGTGCGAAAAAGGAAAACATTGTAATGTTGGACAGTAAGGGAGTGATTAACAAAAGCAGAGAGAACCTTGACATAACAAAGCAACAATTCATTACCAGTAGAAAAATAAGCACCATGCAGGAGGCAATGAAGAATGCCGATGTATTCCTGGGCTTATCGAGGGGAGATGTACTGACACAAGATGATGTACGATTGATGGCAAAGGATCCAATCGTATTTGCACTTGCCAACCCTGATCCTGAAATTCCATATAAACTAGCCATGGAATCAAGAGATGATATTATTATGGCAACGGGCAGGTCTGACCATCCTAATCAGGTAAATAATGTACTAGGATTTCCTTTTATTTTCAGAGGAGCACTGGATGTTAGAGCAACAGGCATTAACGAGGAAATGAAAATGGCTGCGGTAGTAGCAATTGCAGAATTAGCAAGAGAGCCAGTGCCCAATATAGTAAGTAAAGCCTACGGAAATGAACAATTGTCTTTTGGAAAGCAATACTTAATTCCCAAACCATTAGATCCTCGTTTGATTACTATAATTTCTCCAGCCGTAGCCAAAGCGGCCATGGATTCAGGTGTAGCCAAACTCAAAATTAAAGACTGGGCACAGTATAATATTGATTTGCAAAAAAGAATTGGAGTGGATAATAAGCTCATGTCGAGGGTTATTATTAGGGCCAAAAAACACCCAAAGAAAGTAGTGTTTGCCATTGCAGATAATTATAAAGTCTTAAAAGCGATTGAAAAAGTTGTAGCGCAAGGAATTGCAAAGCCAATTTTGTTGGGTAATAAAAAACACATCACCGCAATATGTGAGGAGTTTGGATTGGACTTGAAGAAGAGTAAAATTATTGATACCTCAGAAAGCGGGAAGCAGATTGAGAAATATGCCAAAATCCTATACGATAAAAGGAAAAGAAAGGGCATGACCTATTATGAAGCATTGAAATTGATGCGAGATAGAAATTATTTCGGCTCAATGATGGTGGAGCAAGGTGAGGCGGATGCACTGATTTCAGGGTTGACCAAAGATTACCCAAGCACCATTGTACCTGCTTTGCAAGTGATTGGCACAGATGCCAACGTGGAAAGGGTAGGAGGTATGTATATCATCACTACCAAAAGAGGAACATTCTTTTTTGCGGACACAACTGTAAATGTGAACCCGACAGCAGAAGAGCTTGTTGATATTATTGGATTGACTGCCGATGCGGTTAGGTTTTTTGATTATGAGCCTAGGATTGCGGTATTGTCATACTCTAATTTTGGCTCTAGTAAAGGGGAGATTCCTGAAAAAACCATGAAAGCAGTGAAGATGGCACGTGAGCGTTATCCTGATTTAGTGATTGATGGAGATATTCAGGCTAATGTTGCCATCAATACAGACATACAACAACGCAATTATCCTTTTAGTGAATTGGCAGAAAAGGGTGCAAATACATTTATTTTCCCTAATTTGGCAGCTGGAAATATTGCGTATAAACTAGTGATGGAGTTAGGCGGTGCAGAGGGAATAGGGCCAGTGCTCATGGGCATGAATAAACCTGTTCATATTTTACAATTAGGAAGCACGGTAAGAGAGATTGTGAACATGGTGACGATTGCTGTGGTGGATGCACAAATCTCCCAAACAAAAGGTGAAAAATGATAGCATTTATTGAAGGAAAAATTGCGGAGAAAGACCCAACGTTTGTCATAATAGACATCAATGGTGTGGGTTATGAAATGAAAATTTCGTTGACTACCTACACGACGATAAAAGAGAAGGACAGTTATAAACTACATACCTATCTGCACGTTAGAGAAGACGCACAAATTTTGTTCGGTTTTGCAGAAAAAGAAGAGAAAAAATTATTCTTGAATTTGATTTCTATTTCTGGTGTAGGACCAAATACCGGATTGATGGTACTGTCCTCATTATCGGCTACTGAAATAAAAGCAGCGATTGTCAATGGTGATGCAAAAACTATTCAAAGTGTAAAAGGGATTGGGGCTAAAACGGCACAGCGGATTATACTGGAATTAAGGGATAAAATTGCCAAGGAATTTGATGGAGAGACCATGCAAGTTTTCCCATCAAATACACACAATACTATACGCGAGGAGGCGTTATCTGCTCTAGTTACATTGGGGTTTAATAAAAATGTGGCGGAAAAAAGTATTGATAGAGTTTTGAAAAATTCAAAAGAACCAGTTAGTTTGGAGGAATTAATAAAACTTACTCTTAAGGCCACATAAAAATTTAAGAAGAATACGTTGATTTTATCAAAAATAAACGGCTTATTGCTATTTTTTGTTAGCTCATCATTTGTGATGAGTTCCTTATTTTCAGGTGGAGGTGTGAACCAAAACCATAAATATGAGGTGGAGGATGCTATTTATTTTTTGCAAGATACCATAGGGAAGGACACCACAAAGCAAAGTGCAGATACCGTTATTGAAGAAACAGAAAAAGACAAGAAGCCGTTAAGGCACTCATCTTATGAACAGCGTGACCGTTATGGCAATCCTTTTGCTGACAAACAAAGTAGTTCATCACTATTTTTAAAGGACCCTTCTGGGCTAAAACTTGATATAGAGATAGATACTGCCTTAAATTACACGATTTATGAGAAACTAGGAGAGGTGAATTATCGCCCGACATCTTCTATGACTTTCGAAGAATTTTCTAAATATCAAGAGCGGCAAATTTTGAAAGACTACTGGAAGTCGCGAGCCATTGGGCTAGATGGAGAAAGTGCCGTGAGTGGGCGTAGTTTGATTCCACCCTTATACATCAGTCCGGTATTCGATAAAATATTTGGAGGCAGTAGGGTTGATCTTGTGCCTACAGGATTCGTAACACTAGATTTTGGCTCACGATTTTCTAGAAATTTTAATCAGTCATTGCCAAAGAGGCGGCAAAGAAGCATCACGCCCCTGGAACTTGACCAGCAGATTACCATGAACGTGGTGGGGAGCATTGGAGATAAACTAAGAATCACAACTAATTTTGACAATAACAACTCTTTTAATTTTGAAAATAATTTCAAAGTAGAATACACAGGCTATGAGGAAGACATCATCAAAAAAATAGAATTAGGAAATGTAAGTTTACCACTCAATAATTCACTAATATCTGGCTCGCAAAATCTTTTTGGGGTCAAAACGCAGCTTCAATTCGGGAAACTTTTTGTAACAGCAGTAGCCACATCGCAAAAAGGAAAATCTGATGTGCTGACTGTTAACGGTGGTAGCAATGGTGGACAAGCGAGGGAGTTCGAAATCAGAGGCTCTAATTATGATGAAAATAGACATTTCTTTTTGGGCCAATTTTTCAGAGATCACTATGAAGAATGGCTGAGTAATTCCCCTAGAATTATTGGAGGGGTAAGCAATCTAGTGGTAGAAGTCTATATCACAAATAATACGAGAAAAACTGAAAACCTAAGAAACATCGCTGGATTCATGGATTTGGGGGAAGGAGACAAGGCGTATAACAAAGTAGATATTGGTGCTTTTAAGCCAGGATCACCGACCACCAATGATGCCAATGATTTATTTATAAAAATAAAACCGGAGAAATTTAGAAATCCTGATGAAATCAAAGGCTTTTTAAGAGATGAATTTCACTTTGAAGATGCTACGGATTTTGAAGTATTGAATAGTGCTGTAAAGCTTGACGAAAGAGAATATACAATCAATCAAGAATTGGGTTATATTTCTTTGTTCAGGCAATTGCGAAGTGAGGAGGTTTTGGCAGTATCCTATTCCTATAATTATCAAGGAAAGAGGTATCAGGTAGGGGAGTTGTCATTTGATTATGGACACAGGCAAGATGATGATGTTATCTTTCTAAAGCTGTTGAAGCGTAGTAAAGTAAACCCAAAGGATAAGGGCGAAAAAGTCATTCCTATTTGGGATTTAATGATGAAGAATATTTACAACTTGAATGCCAACCAGATTACGAGGGATAATTTTCAATTGAGAATAGTCTATAAAGACCCAATTCAAACTATTGATAATCCTAGTTTGAACGAAGGGCTTAAGACAAAGGATGTCCCTTTGATTCAACTAGTAAATCTTGATGTATTAAACCAAAACAATGATCAACAGCCAGATGGAAATTTCGACTATATTGAAGGAATAACAATAAATCCTGACCGTGGAAATATAATATTCCCTGTATTGGAGCCATTTGGTAGTAATATGGCAAAATATTTTGAAGGAGATCCTGAAGAGAATACGCTGATAACTAGGTACGTATATGATGTTCTTTATAATGCCACTAAAAATGACGCCGAACAAGCTACTTTGCTCAATAATTATTATATAACGGGTTCTTTGCAAGCAGGCTCATCATCTGAAATACGGCTACAGGGAATAAATATTACACCTGGTTCGGTGAAGGTTTTTGCAGGGGGGACACCACTTGTAGAGGGGCAAGCATATCGTGTGGATTATACTTTTGGAACAGTGACAATACTCGATGAAAGTATTCTCAATTCTGGCAGAGATATTAGAATAGAGTACGAAAAATCTGATGCATTTGGATTTGATACTAAAACGCTGGTGGGTGCTCGGTTGGACTATCAGTATAGTGATAATTTTAATATTGGAGCTACGGTTTTACACCTTAATGAGCGACCATTGTACACAAGGTTACGAATTGGTGATGAGCCATCAAAAAACACCAAATATGGTTTTGATATAAACTATAAAAGTGACTCAAGGTTTTTGACCAAATTAGTTGATGCGATTCCACTTATTCAAACCAAGGAGAAATCTTCTATTACTTTTAGTGGAGAGTTTGCGCAATTTCTACCTGGCACCTCTAATATTGTGGCGGGATCGGGTACTGCATACATTGATGATTTCGAACAGGCAGTTATACCAAGTAGTCTTGCTGGTTTCTTAGGGTGGAAGCTTGGAAGTACGCCTCGAACAGATGATAACAGTTTTGGCTATGCCAATGATGATCTTAGTTTTGGTTATAAAAGAGCTAAAATTGCCTGGTACTCGATTGATAGAGTACTTCTTGAGGCAAGAAATCGCCCTGATAATATTTCTAAAGAGGATATTGAAAATCATTATGTCAGAGAGGTATCAGCCACAGAAGTTTTTCCTAAATTGCAACAAGAATTTAATCAGGCATTGAACATTTTTAATATTGCCTATTTCCCTGAAGAAAGGGGGCAATATAACTATAATCCTAACCTGACAGTAGAAGGGAAATTAAAAAATCCTAAAAGTAATTGGGGCGGAATCAGTAGAACCATCACTACCGAGGTAGATTTTGATAAGGCAAACATCGAGTATATTGAGTTTTGGTTGTTAGATCCTTTTATTGGTGGAAAGAACGGGGAGGTAATAAATGGTATCAATAATGATACAGGAGGAAAGCTAGTATTTAATTTGGGAAGTATTTCGGAAGATGTTATAAAAGATGGCAAGCATGGTTTTGAAAACGGGCTTCCTGCAGAAGGTACTGCCACTGAAACGGAAGTAGCCACAACGCCTTGGGGAAGGGTAACGAAGCAACAATTTTTGATTGACGCCTTTGAAAATTCTACTGAGGCAAAGACAAACCAGGACATTGGTTTGGATGGGTTGTCAAACGAAATAGAGCGTACTCATTTTGTGGATTTCCTGAATGACCCGAGTATGCCTGCAAGTGCAAGGTTAATTGTAAGTGAAGATCCATCGGCAGATGATTTTGAGGATTATTTAGGTGCTGAACAGGATGCACAAGGTCTTTCTATTCTACAGCGGTATATGGGTGTTAACGGAATGGAGGGCAATTCACCTACTGTTACTGGAAGTGCAAATCAAAGTGCATCTGGGACGACAAGACCGGACAATGAAGATTTGAATAGAGACAACACATTGGCAACGTTGGAGGAATTCTACGAGTATGAGGTGGAGCTGAATCCCAATGAAATGGAAATTGGCAAGAACTATATTGTGGGAAAAACTACGAGCGATGTTAGGGGAGAACAGATAGACTGGTATCAATTTAGGATTCCCATCAGACAACCTGACAAAATAGTAGGTAATATTAGCGACTTTAAAACGATCAGGTTTATGCGGACATACCTACATGATTTTTCTCAGCCTGTGGTTTTGCGTTTTGCAGAGATGCAAATGGTGGGTAGCCAGTGGAGGAAAGTAACTAATGGATTAGAGGAAGGTGGAATTGAAGAAATTGAAGAGCCAGCTGACAATACAATTTTTAATGTATCAGTAGTGAACTTAGAGGAAAACTCTCAGGGAGGAAACGGTTCAGCACCATATGTATTGCCACCAGGAATAGAACGAGATAGAAATATAGGGTCATTAAACGCTACAGAACAAAATGAGCAATCGCTTATGCTCACAGTGAAGAACCTGGAAGATAAAGATGCCAGAGCAGTTTTCAAGCAAGAAAATGTAGATCTTATTAATTATGGTAGGATTAAAATGTTTTTTCATGCGGAAGATCCAATCACAGGCGATGGAGAGCTAACCGCATTTTTGCGAATAGGAAAGGATGAGCAAAATTATTACGAAATGGAAATCCCTTTGGTTATCACCCCTCAAGATGTTACAGCCGGAGATGCAAGAGCTATTTGGCCGGAAGCCAATGAAATTGATGTGGCTTTTAATGATTTGACTGGACTGAAAGTGAAAAGAAACAGAACAGGGAGCAATTTGTCCTTTAGGTTTTCATCCATTACTGGGCCTTTAGAGGTTGGGCAAACAAGGTTAACTATCAGGGGAAATCCTGACCTTGCTACCACACAATTATTAACCATCGGTATTCGTAATCCAGTCACACCTGATAAAGCTCCAAAATCTGTGGTAATTTGGGTGAATGAGTTAAGAGTAACTGATTTTGATTCCAAAGCAGGGTGGGCAGCCAATGCTAGACTGAATTTACAATTGGCAGACTTTGCTAATATCACTGCATCAACTCGTTATACTTCGGTGGGTTTTGGCTCACTCCAAGATAAAATCGCACAACGGTCTAGGGATGAAATAACACAATTTGATGTAACAGCTCAGGTTAAATTGGATAAGTTTTTGCCAGAAAAAGCAGGGATTAGTTTACCAATGTACGTGAGCTATGAGTCAAGAAATATCAAGCCATTTTATGACCCTCTAGATGATGATATACCACTTGATGTGAAGCTGGACAACCTTCCCGTAAATGAACGTGCGGAGTATAAAAGTATAGTTATAGATAAGACCATTGGCAAGAGTATAAACTTCACCAATGTGAAGAAGGTTAAAGTAAACACAGAAGCTAAAAATAGGATATATGACCTTTCAAATTTTGCATTCACCTATGCTTATAGAGAGGAGACGAGGCATAGTTTTAAACTGGCGGAATATATATTCAAAAGCTACAAGGGCGCAGTGGCATATAATTTTGCACCACCTGAAAAAAGCATAGAACCATTTAAGAATGCAAAATTTTTAAAGTCGCCATATCTGAAGTTGATTAAAGATTTCAACATATCATTTATGCCTAGCAATATTTCTGTACGATTTGATTTGGATCGTCGATTTGTTAAATCACAATACAGAAATAGCGATAGGTCGGTATCGAGTATTCTACCTACCTATGAAAAGTATTTCACCTTTAATCGCTTTTATGATGTGAGGTGGAACTTGACAAAAGGACTTACATTCGATTATACTGCCAAGGCAAATGCAATTATCGATGAGCCACTTGGTGAAATTGATACCGAGCAAAATAAAACAGAGGTTTGGAAGAATATTCAAAACCTTGGAAGAATGAAGTCTTTTGATCAGGACGTAGCGATTAATTATAGATTGCCACTTGATAAATTTCCTATGACAGACTGGATAAGAGGTGATGTGCGATACAGCGCAGGATATACTTGGACATCAGGATCAAAAGAGCAGATTGAAGAGTTTGGAAATATCATTGAGAATAACAGACAGAAAAACCTAACTTCAAAATTTGATTTGGTAAAACTGTACAACAAAGTCAAAATCCTGAAAGAAATCAATACGCCAAAAAGGAAGACTAGAAAAAAGACACCTGTAAAAGCCAAAAAAGAAGGAGAAGGAGAGGAAGAGGAGGAAGAAAAAGTGAGGGCAAACAAAGGGGTGAAAGGATTTTTAAGGCTTCTGATGTCAGTGAGGTCGGTAGATTTTACATATAATGTGAGTGAGGGTACCTATCTGCCAGGGTACAAGAGAGGCAACTATCTATTTGGGCTAGACTCGGCATTTAGCGCGCCAGGACTTGGGTTTGTACTGGGCAGTCAAAATCCTAATGTAAAGGAGAGAGTAGCACAGTATTTGGTTGATAATGACGATTTCAACATCCCCTTCAAACAGAATAATAATATTGACTTAACTATCAATGCAATTGTTGAACCGCTGAAAGATTTTAGAATTACCCTGAAGGCTCGAAAGAAAAAATCCAACAACTATCAGGAAATTTTTAGAAATACGGGATCATTAAGCCCTTCAAGAGGCGGAGCATACGGCATCTCGTATTTGGCATTGAAAACCATGTTTAATAAAGACAATGCCGATAATACATCGCCGGTATTTAAAGATTTTGAAAGGTACAGGCAGATTATTCACGACCGGTTGGTGGCTAAGAAAGCGGAGTTAAGTACTTTGGAGCTAAACTCTCAGGAAGTGCTGATACCAGCGTTTATTGCGGCTTATACAGGAAAAAGCCCTAATGAAGTCAAGTTATCGCCCTTTCCAAAAATTCCGATACCCAATTGGTCTGTTAGTTATACAGGGTTGTCTAAAATACCTAAGCTGAAAAAGATTTTTAGATCAATTACAATCAATCATAGTTATAACTCATCGTATGATGTGCGGAATTATACTAGCAACGCTTTTTATGACGGGGCAGATGTGGCGGTTATTTCATTGGATAACAATATTGAGGACTATCCGCTCCCTTCGAAAGCAAATGATATTGGTATTTTTGTGCCGGTATTTACCATTAACCAAGTTTCATTGATAGAGAGTTTTTCGCCGCTAATTGGTTTTAATATCAGCACAAAAAAACGAATGAATTTTAATATTGATTATAATCGTGAGCGTAGTTTAACACTAAATATGTCTAACTCACAGATTACTGAACTGACAAGAGGTGAGTTTTCGTTGACTTTTGGTTATACAAAGGCAAAATTCAAATTACCTTTCAGAAGGCAGGGTAAAGTCATTACCTTGAAAAATGATTTGTCGATTAAAATGCAACTTTCTATAGGAGATAATAAAACGGTACAAAGAAAAATTGATGACTTAAATACCATAACCAGTGGTACGCGCAGCTTCCAATTGAGACCTACCATAGACTATATTGTGAATGAAAAAGTAAGTGTCCAAATATATTTTGAGCGAAGCGTGAATGATCCTAGAGTACTGACTGCCTTTAAAAGAACGAGTACGGCATTTGGAACTAGAATTAGATTTAGTTTGTCTCAGTAGATTCTTTAAAACCTTATACGCTAAAAGATAATAGTATAAAAAACTAACCATATAAGAAATATATAAGGATTGTTCTTTGCTTGACTTATATCACCTTAAATGCCTTATATGGTAAAAAATACAATATCATAAAAACCAATCATAGCGGGTTAGGAATTTCATAACCAGTCTTGTATCACTTTAGAAGGCTTATATGGTAAAACATAGAATGTGAAAATAAAAACCATATAAGTTATATAAGAAATATATAAGGATTGTTCTTTGCTCGACTTATATCACCTTAAATGCCTTATATGGTAAAAAATACAATATCATAAAAACCAATCATAGCAGGTATAGTAGGAGTTCATAACCAGTCTTATATCACTTTATAAGACCTATATGGTAAAACATAGAATGTGAAAATAAAAACCATATAAGTTATATAAGAAATATATAAGGATTGTTCTTTGCTCGACTTATATCACCTTAAATGCCTTATATGGTAAAAAATACAATATCATAAAAACCAATCATAGCGGGTTAGGAGTTTCATAACCAGTCTTATATCACTTTATAAGGCTTACTATTGTAAAAAAAAGTCATCAGGAATCTAAAATAAAACGGCTTAACCAATATTCTTAAAAGATAAATCAATTTCTATTTTGGCATTTGTAAAAAGAATGTATTTTTGAAGTAAAAAATAAATAATATGGATTTTCCAAAAGAATTAAAATACACAAAAGACCACGAGTGGGTAAGGGTAGAAGGTGAAACTGCCACAGTTGGCGTTACTGATTTTGCACAAGGAGAACTTGGAGACATTGTTTACTTAGAAATAGAAACGGAAAGTGAAGATTTAGACCAAGGCGAATTGTTCGGTACGGTGGAGGCTGTAAAAACCGTTTCGGATTTGTTCATGCCAATTTCTGGTACAGTTGCTGCGGTCAATGAAATGCTAGAAGATCAGCCTGAGCTTATCAATAGCGATGCCTATGGGGATGGGTGGATGATAAAAATTACAATCAAAGATGCTTCAGAAATGGAGGAACTTTTGTCTGCAGATGAATACGCATCTCTGGTTGGATAGTTTAAGTCTGTGTTTTTTCGTCATCAGATTTTAACATTTATATGGGCAATATTTATTGCCTTTGCAACACTTACGCCTGGCGAGTCAATGCCAGAGGTGAATTTCTGGGACTTTGCCAATGCAGATAAGTTGGCGCATTTTGGGGTATTTGCGGTTCTTTCCTTTTTGATGATAAGAGGATTTTCATTGAAATCCTCACTTTTTGGATTAAAAAACAAAAAAATAATTTTCACAATCGTAATTACTATCATGTATGGAGGACTGATAGAATACGCTCAGAGCTTCATTCCTGGACGTTCTATTGAGTTTAATGACATGTTAGCCAATGGGTTTGGAAGTGCTATTGGTGTATTTGTCTACTTATTTTTGAAAAAAAATAATTTTTTCGGTGACTTTTTGTAGCGAACGCCATTATATATGCAAATGGATTAAGCAATTGTAGTATTTAATTTTTGAAAGTAATATTCTTTTGTATATTTGGAGTAAAGTCGAAGTATACTTTTTGTAAAAAACTTATTAAAATATATTAACATGGAATTAAAAAAGAAACCTGAAGCAGATTTAACGAAAAAACGTGGACTGTTTTTTAATATAGGAATGGTGACGACATTAGCGTTGGTGATTCTTGCATTTACATGGAAGAGTTATGATGAAGGTGATTTGATGAACCTTGGTAGCCTTGAAGATAATGCAGATGAAATGATAGAAGTGCCTGTTACTGAGCAACCACCACCACCACCACCAAAAATTCAGCAGCCTGAAATTATTGAAGTGCCGGATGAAGAGGAAATAGAAGAAGATATCGAGGTGGATCTTGATGTGGAGGTAACCGAAGATTCTGAGATTGAAGAAATTATAGCTGATGAGGAAGAAGAAGAGAGTGATGAGATTTTTACTATTGTGGAACAACAGCCTACTCCTAAGGGTGGGATGGGAGCTTTCTACAAGTATGTTGGTAAAAAAATGACGTACCCATCACAAGCAAAGAGAATGGGGATAGAGGGGAAAGTATTTGTGAAATTCATGGTGGACAAAGACGGATCGATTAGTAGAGTTAAGGTGCTTAAAGGAATAGGAGCAGGATGTGATGAAGCGGCAGCTAAGGTATTGAAAGCTGCTCCGAAATGGATACCTGGAAAGCAAAGAGGTAGAGCGGTTAGGGTATGGATGACTATTCCAATTGTATTCAAATTGAACTAAAAAATAAGAAATGATTATATCCCTCTTGGCATTGTCAGGAGGGATTTTTTTTTGTTGAAATATTTTTAGAATACTGTGGTGCGGGATAGATTTTGTAAGTTTGTTTGGGGTTTACTCATAAATTGACTGCTTTCTAAGGGTTGGATTTCAATGTTGGAATAAAAGTACCCTAATTGACGAGGCGAATAAACAATGGAAATTAATTTTAGAACAAAAGAGAAGAGTAAAAAAATCCAAAGGGAGAGCTTTCTTGAGTTGACACCTGTACAACGTATTTATGCTTTTTTTGATTTAATGTATAGGTTAAAGGATTACCCTGTTACCAAAAGCGAAGAAAGGAATGATAACTTCTTAATTGTAATTAAGGATGACTAATCTATGGAGTAGTAAAATTGATTCCTTTATAGCCTTGGCAAACAAGCATGGTGTTAGAATGCTAATGGTGGGAGGCGGAGCTGTTAATTTTCATGGCTACCAAAGACATTCGGCTGATGTTGATTTCTGGATTGAAACGACTGAGGAAAATTTTAATAAGCTAATTTGTGTTTTTAATGAAATGGGATACGAAATAAAAAGTTTTCCTGACGATGTTAAAAACAAACGCAAAAATATTTCAGTTAAATTTTCTCCTGTTGATTTGGATTTGGAATTAATTACAAGATTTTCTTCGACCATGCTTTTTGAAAGAGCATATAATAATAGTGAAGTTGTTACGGTTGAGGGCAATAGATTGTTGAAATGGAATGTGCTCTCGTATGAAGATTTAATTGAGAGTAAGATGAAAGCACGACGTCCCAAAGACTTATTAGATGTTCAGCAGCTGCAAGAAATAAGAAAAGGAAAAAAATAATAAAACCTAGGCTTTGATTTTATTTCTCGGGTAATAATCTAAATGATTTTCTATGATATGGCGTGATGCCATATTTTCTAATGGCGTCACGATGTGCTTTGGTAGGGTAGCCTGCATTTGAACCCCAGCCATATTCGGGGTGTTTTTGTGCCAAAGCTTCCATGATGTCATCTCGGTAGGTTTTTGCTAAAATGGAGGCCGCAGCAATTGAAAAGTATTTCCCATCCCCTTTGATGATGCATTCGTGTGGTATGTTGGGATATGGCTTGAAACGATTGCCATCTATTAAAAGGAATTCAGGTTTTTTAGTTAGTTTATCTATGGCTCTGTGCATTGCCAAAAATGACGCATTTAAAATGTTTATTTCATCAATCTCTTGATGGCTAACTTCTGCCACTGCCCAATAAAGTGCTTCTCTTTCAATTTCTATCCTTAGTAAATCTCTATTTTTTTTGCTTATTTTTTTAGAATCATCTAGCAAGTTATGCTGGTAGTATTTGGGTAGAATGACTGCGGCAGCTACCACCGGACCAGCAAGAGGACCCCTGCCTGCTTCGTCACAGCCTGCCTCTAATTTTCCTTTTGTGAAATAAGATTTTAACATTGCAATTCTTCTTTTTTAAAAACCTACTAAGGTGTTGCTTTATAATAATGAATTATATTTTCAATTATGTCATTCATTGCCCCTTTTAAGAACCTTTCAAAGCCATCTTCTTGGAAGGTGTGGTTTTTGTTTATCTAAAGCAAAGTAGTTAAAAAACGAATGAGCCGCAAATTAAGAATTAGAAATTAATAACCAGAAACTAAACAACAATTTACTACTTTTGGCAGATGGACGAGATGATGAACCCATGGAAAAAGTTAAGTGAGAAAATTATCTATGATAACCCATGGATAAATGTGCAGGAGCACCAAGTGATTAATCCAAGTGGCGGAAAAGGAATTTACGGAAAGGTGAGTTTTAAAAATAAAGCCATTGGTATTATACCTGTTGATGAGGAAGGAAATACATGGTTGGTTGGTCAATATCGCTATACATTGGAGGAGTATTCTTGGGAGATTCCAATGGGAGGAGGGTCACTTAATGAAAATATATTGGATGCCGCAAAAAGAGAATTGAAGGAAGAGACAGGTTTAACCGCAAAAAGGTGGGTAAACATTATGCGTATTCACACATCCAATTCTGTGACAGATGAGGAAGGGTTTATATTTTTAGCACAGGAATTATC
>Ga0256840_1002604_pt1 | contig 15701 bp, 11 predicted proteins | sample 355202metaG_FD_185969 | JGI IMG/M metagenome (GOLD analysis project Ga0256840, IMG submission 185969) | Hydrothermal vent microbial communities from Mid Atlantic Ridge, Atlantic Ocean - 355-202 | ecosystem: Environmental > Aquatic > Marine > Hydrothermal vents | place: Atlantic Ocean: Mid... | reverse complement strand
TCAAAGTATACATTTTGTACTCCACCTGCTCCAGCACCATACTTTCCAGATTCATTGTTTACATTTCCGTTAATTCCATTGTTTGCATAACCACCGTTAATTCCACTGTTTGTATAACCACCACCGTTAACACCATAGTTACCATTACCATAGGGGTCTACATTATCATATGCTTGGGTTGTTGTACCGTCATTGTATCCTTCTACTATTTCATACTCACCGTTAACACCTGTTGTTGCACCATCTAAACCAGTGTTTACTTTCTTTTGAGCACATCCTGCCAGAAGTAATGCAATTGTCGCTGCTGCCAATAATATTCTTGTTGTCATTTTTTCCCTTTTTGAATAAATTTACCAATCAATAGATTGTATTTTTCCACTCTGCATATTGAAGAGTGCACTCTGTTTTGTAGCCAAGTTCATGTAACCTATGGAGTTACTACCACCATTTGATTTAATGTAAAGAATTACTTTTCCGTCTGTTGAGAAACGTGGCAGTTGATTTTTTCCATTAGAGGTTAATGGTCGCACATAAGAACTGCTGGCAGATCCTAAATAGACATTATCCGAACCACCCTCTTTAACAGTATAGAGTAAGTTGTGTCCAAAAGCATCGCACGAACTGTTGTTGTTACCATAGTGTGCTGCTTTAGATACTGAACTTGAACCAATAGATTGCGTATAAATATTTGCTCGTCCCGTTCTATCAGAGACAAATGCGATACGACTCTCATCACCCAAGTACTTTCCATTAACATCAATACCTCTGAAATCTGTCAAACGTTTTTTAGAGCCTGAATTCACATTCATCTCATAAATATCGGGTTGTCCATTAGGCGCCATGGTTAAAAGAACCCTGCTTCCATCTGAACTTACATCTGAAGCCACCAACATACCTTCTGAAGTAACAATTTTTTGACGAGAACCAGAACTCATACTTACCTTATATAAGGTAGGTAATGTCTCATTGTATGAGGTGTAGTAGAAAGACGATTGATTAGGATTTGCCCATTTTGGAAACAGATTTAACCCTCCACGTACCAATACCGATGAGAAGGTTAAAGTATAATCTGCAATCCAAATTTCACTTTTTCTTGAACTTGTATATTTAGAGAAAATGATATTACGTCTCATCCATGAGATATCTTCATAGCCTAAAGCTTTGTTCATCTCTACAATAGCATTGTGTGCTAAAAATGGATATCTTGCACCAGTATTCACACTGTAGTTGTTTTGATACACGACCGTGTTGTCTGCTACACGTACCACCTTAACTTGTAAACTTGTTCCACTTGCACCATAGCTGTACTTTACCAAATACTCTCTATCATGTAACTCAACAGGAAGGACTCCATCGTTAAATGGCGCACGTCTTAACTGTTCATCAACAACAAAATGTCCACTCATCTTAATATCATTAAGTAGCAAGTTAAACATTTTTGAATGATTTGCTGAACTACCTGCCGTAGCTGTATCTTCTACCAATGACAGTGTTGCCTTTGACTCAACATCTTTTTCTATATTTAACACAGCATCAAATGAATAAATATTCAATGTTAAAAGAAAAAATAGTATATATCTCATATATGTCCCTTGTATTAAAATTATAAACTTTTCGTTTAATTGAATTTTTACATATTATTGTAGAATAATTGTACTAATGTCATGATGATTAAAGGAAAGATTGTACAATTTATAATATATAACCCAACATAAAAGATACAAATAAGAACACTACTGTGAAAAAACTCCATAGAAGCACACTTCAAAAATATATATCTCCACTTTAAACAGCCTTTTAAAGTTTTCATTGTTATAATCGCTAAAATTTAAAAAAGAGATACCATAATGAAATATATAATTTTACTCTTAACTCCCCTACTCCTTTTTTCTAAAGTCCATTATGCAAAAGTAGAACCTATTGAAAACATAACACTTAAATCTGCCGTATCAGCCCAAGTGACAGAAGCAAAGCTCTTTTTAGAAGGAAGCACTGTTTCTAAAAGTACTATTATAAAACTTGACGACAAACTAGATGTTATAAAACTCAATTCAAGTAAAGCCTCTTTAAAACTTATTAAAAGTATGATTGGAACCAATAAAAATATACTTTTGGCACTTAACGAATCGTTACAACGACAAAAAGCCTACTACAACCGTATTTCAAACATAGGCTCAGCCTCTAAAACCCAAAAAGACAATGCTTTTTATGGTTATACCAACGCTAAAACCCAATACTTTTCAACCAAAGAGAAGATAGATTCACTTAAAAAACAGCAACTAGATTTAAACTATGAAATAGCTCGGCTCAAAGACAGCATTGCGAAAAAAACAATTACACTTAATAACAAGTTTCTCTATAAACTTCTCGTAAATAAAGGGGACTTTGTCAATATGGGCACCCCTTTGGCACAACTGAAAGATTTAACTTCAGCAAAACTGGTTCTTTTTTTAGAGACAGCTGAACTTGAGAATATTAAGGAGAAAACCATCTATATTGATGACAAAGCGAGTGAGTACAAAGTTTCTAAAGTTTGGGAAGTAGCTGATGAGAAATTTATCTCTTCTTACCGAACTGAAATCATCATCAACAATCCAAAAGAGAGTTTTTCAAAATTATTAAAAGTGGAGTTTAAATAATGGGGTCTATCAAAACAACCTGTGGACTGGACTGTCCCGATGCTTGTGGAATTGTTGCCACTTCTGAAACCATTCAAGCCGACAAAGAACACCCTACTTCAAACGGTGCCTTATGTGCCTTACTGAACACATACTTGTTAAAAGAGCCACGTATCAAATCAGCCAAAGTCAATGGGAAAGAAGTAAGCTTAGAAGAGGCACTTGATGCCACAAAAGAAGCCTTAGATACCCATGCTAAACTACTGTGGAGAGGTTCAGGAAACTTTGGTGTCATGCAAGAGATCACCAATCTTCTTTTTGATAAAATAGAAGGAACCACCACCAAAGGAACCCTTTGTGATGGAGCTGGAGATGCAGGTATCGTCGAAGGACGAGGAGTAAACCGAATACTCCCTCCAGAGCAAATCGCTAAAGCCGAGGTGGTTGTGGTATGGGGTAAAAACATCACGGTTACAGCTCCCCATCTTATGCCTTACTTAGAAGGTAAACAAATTATTGTTATTGACCCTGTCAAAACAGCCATAGCAAAAAAAGCTGACCTCTTTTTTCAAATTTCACCACGTTCAGACTTTTTTGTAGCCCTTATGTTAGCAAGGTTTGCACACATGGGAGACTTTGAAGACCCAGCCTTCTTAGAAGAACATGCACCTGAGCATGAAGATTATTATGAATTTACCCAAGAGTTTAGAATTCGTCCTATTTTAGATTACATCGGTACCGATTTACAAGAGTTGGGGCATATTCTTGAAATGATAAAGGATAAAAAAACAGTATTTCTTATAGGTAATGGTGTACAAAAATACTCCACAGGACACCATGTACTTCAAGCCATTGATTCACTGGCTGTTACTCTTGGTAAATTTTCTAAAGAAGGTTGTGGTGTAGGTTTTTTAGGAAACTCAAAACTTGACTTTAAAAATCCTTTTGAGGTAAAAACAACAAAAGTACAAAAAGTAGACACAGCCTTTGGTCACTTTAACACCGTACTCATTCAAGGTGGAAACCCTGTGGCTTCTATGCCAAACTCTAACCGTGTCATTGAAGAGCTTAAAAAGACCCATACCATCATCTACTACGGTCTTTACGAAAATGAAACCTCTGCCATGGCTGATATTGTCATTCCTGCTAAAAACTTTTTTGAAAAAGAGGATGTTCGCCTAAGTTATGCACATCACATCGTAAACCCCATGAGAAAAGTCCATGAGTGCGACTATGGAATCTCAGAATATGACTTTACCAACACCCTACTTCAAAAGTTTGGATTTGATGCCTTAGCGTCTGAAGAGCATTACCTTAACCTTTGGCTAGATCAATGTGAAGAAAAAGATGATTACTATCTTCACCCTGCATATCAAGCTATTCCTTACGAAGATGGTTTTGGAGAAGATGGAGATGAGGAGTTTGTTTTCCCTGACGAATTTGGTGATGACTTCATTAAAACCAAACAGTTCACACGTGCGAGAAGAAAAAGTAAAAAAGATATAATCATCGAAGATTACTGGCTCATCACCCCAAAAGCGAATAAAGCCCTAAATACTCAGTTTCAACGAGATAACAAAGTGATTACTCACCCAAGCTTAGGTTTTGAAGATGGAGAAACAGTCAAAGTCTATTCAGGATGGGGAGAACATCAGTTTATGGTTAAAAACTCTAAAGATACAAGAGAAGACTCGATCATTATCACAGCCAATGCCACAGGAGTAAACTTCTTAACACCAAGTATCATTTCTGAAGAAGGCGACTCTGCTTGTTACCAAGAGGTGAAGGTGAAGTTGGAGAGAATCTAATTGTAGGTCGGGATAAGGGGGTAACCCGACCTACTCTACTGGCAACTTTTCCGAACGCCAATCCAAAATACCACCACTCATATTAACAGCTGTAAATCCATTACTCTCTAAAATCCTAGAAGCCGAAACCGAGCGATTTCCACTACGACAGTAGACCAAAACTTTTTTAGACTTATCCAACATATTCAAATTGGCAGAGAGTTGACCTAGTGGAATAAGTTTTGCTCCTGCTAGTTTTCCATCTTTTTTAAACTCTTCAACGGTTCGTACATCAAGTAGCGTAACATTATTATCATTTTGAAGCATCTCATAAGCAACCTTTGGAGTCACAGACTCAAAGTTAGCACCTATCATTCCTTTTTGATAAAGTAAATAGATCCCCATAAAAATCAACGCAATCCAAAACAATTTATCTGACCAATTTTTCACTACAAACTCTCCTTATTTATACATTTTACTTCTAACTTTACGTTTGTATCCATCACGACAAAGTTGTTATCTTTTTTTATTTTACTCAAATCGACCCGTTTTCCATCAAAAACTACTTCAGCCCAACCCTCTTTCTGTTTGAGTTTAGGGTCATAAAGTTTCATCTTCTGTTCTACTGAAGCAAGACTCCCAATCTTCACTTGCAAAGCATACTCCAAGTTGTCTTTTAACTGCAAAGGCAATGGCGTTATTTGAGCTTCATATTGTGAAATTTTATAACTCATAACTCTTTTAAACTCATCTTCCAAGTTCTCAAAATCTTTCTCGACCATCGCTATTTTACGTGAAACAGATTGACGCTGAAACTCTTCTGTTAAAGCTTTTAAACTCTGCTCTTTATTAGAAACTATCTGCTTCATCACACGAACATAACGTTCTTGAGTTTCAGAAAGTGTATAGAGTATCTCATTTTGGTCAGGCAATATCATCTCCATCGCAGCTGAGGGTGTTGGAGCTCTCAAATCTGCCACAAAATCACTAATCTGCACATCTACCTCATGTCCTACGGCAGAGACCACAAAGGTATTAAGCTTATAAATAGCATCAGCCACCACCTCTTCATTAAACGCCCACAAATCCTCTTTACTTCCACCACCACGACCAACCACAATGGCATCTACACCCAAAGTATCTGCATACTCCAAAGCCTCTGCTATCTGTGGAGCAGACCTGTCACCTTGAACCAAAGTATCGATTACCACTACTTCAAGCAGTCTCCACCGTTTGTCGATAATCTTCAGCATATCTTGCAAAGCAGCACTTTTAGAAGCTGTTACCAAAGCTATTTTTTTAATATATTTTGGTTGTTCTTTTTTTCGTTCAGGGTCAAAATAGCCTTTTTGTTGCAACTTCTCTTTAAGCTGTTCATAGGCTAAAGCCAATGCCCCTTGCCCAAAAGGCTCAACAGAAAGCGTCATAAGCTGATACTCTCCACGAGGGGTATAAACGCTTATAGACCCATTCACCACCACATGTTGCCCACGCTCTAACCGAAACTTTAGTCGAGAAGCATTTGAACGAAACATCACACACTTGATACTGGACTCTTTGTCTTTTATGGAGAAGTAGACATGACCAGAGTTATGGTAAGTTACTGATGATATTTCACCCTCTACCAAGATGTGCATGAAGGTGGTTTCTAGTAGGGATTTTATTTTGGTGTTTAGGGATGAGACGGTCATGGTTTGGGACATCTAATTACCAAACTCTACTTTCCATACTCCACAAGCAATTTTCCCTAATTCAGATTGTCTATGTTTTAAAGCATTAATATTCCATTCTGAAGCTTCTATAGTTTGAGAAAGTAAATATTTACTTGTTTTATAGATATCTTTTTTTTCTTCAAAAATAAAATCTGCAATATCTCTATTCTTGTTTTTCTCTAATAAACTAAAGTTTCCTATCTTATAAATATTTCTATTATGCTCATCTTCACTAAAAACTTCTTCCCACTTTTCTGTTAAATTTTCAGGTAATATATGTTCAATTGTTCCATCATCAAATAGATAATCATACTTATTTCCGTTTGGTAGTTGTCCTTCTAATTTATACAAAGTATATCGGGCTTGTTTTTTATGATTACTATTATTTGTATTAAATGTTTTTCCTTCAAAAGAGTTTTTAAAATCATCATCTAAAATATATAAATCTTTTAAAATATTTAAAATTTCATAAATATTAATAATTTCTTTTTTAGCATATACCAAAAGAGAAGCTTTATTATAAATTTTATCCATAATATTTGTTTGATGTCGTCCAACTACATTGTATCTAAATGAAATACTTACAATAGCTTTTAAAAGTCGTTTAAAGTTTTTCTCATCTAGATACTTATAGGCTATCATCAAAAGTGGTTTCTGTTGTGTAACGCCAAAAAGTTTTAAAGCATCAATCGATTCACTTAACTCTTTATCCTGTTTCCAATATTCATCATTTGCATTTCCCAAAGCAACATAAATATACCCTGCCTCTTCTAAATCATCTAATAAAGTGAAAACATCGTCTCCCTTTGTAACGGTTTTCTTTATAGCTTTAAAAAGATGTGATTTATTTATTAATTTCATTTGACTATTCAAATAATGTCTTAAAAAAACAGGAAAATGTTTTAAAGTAATAATATTTATAATTTTTTTCCATTGCTCTTGAACAAGTTTTAAATCAGATGAACTTTCGGCTACTAAAGAAAAAATATAGTTTTTTAATAAATCAGTTGAGGTCAATTCTACTCCACGTGAATTTAATGTTTCAAATACCGTATATGCATTTAATTCATCTTCTACTGTAATTTGTATAAACAATAAATTTTTTCCTACTCGATTTTTTAAAAAGTCTGCTAGTTCTCCACCATTTTCCATTTTTAAATAAAGTTCATTTATTTTTTTAGTAAAAAATTCATAAGCATTCCAAAGTAATTTTTCAGAATCTGATAATTTACGTATATTTCTAGGTTTTGAAAAATTAAGTAAATTTCTTTGGTAGAAGCCGTCATTATTTTCATTTAAAAAAAGCTTACTTGAATATTTTAAAGATACAGAGTCTTTTTGTCCTAAATAATCTTTCATTAATAGTTCTACACGTTCACTATTTGCCTCTTTTTCAATTTCACTATTAGCTAATTCTTGAATTTTTGCAATAACAGCTAAACTTACAATACTAAGTGTTGTAAATCTTTGTTGACCATCAATAATATTATAATGAGAGTTTCCATTATTTAATAAAACAATTGATCCCATATAATGAGATTCATTATTTTTATAAATACTTAATATATCATTCCATAAATCTTCCCAATTATCTTCATCCCAAGAATAGTCTCTTTGATAAGGAGGAACTTTATAAATTTTTCCATTTCCAATAATTTCATTGAATGAAAAAGTTTTTGTATCTAATAAGTTTGAACTAGCCATTTATAATTCCTTCTTTTTATATATTTATGAGTATAGCTACTCTTTTTTGAATAAAAGCTTCTATACCTTGTATGATTTGTGACATCTAATTTATTCTTTCTTTCATACTTTTAATATCATCCCAAAATATCCAAACCAATATGGCAACACCCAACCCAATATTGAAGAAACTAATTTCACCTGTAAACACTTTTCCCGTTGTCCACTCTAAAAGTTCACTTACCTTGGTAGTAGGTGCTGACTTAAGTAGTTCAACTATCCAAGCCTTTATCTCTTCATGCCACAGCACATTTATGACCTCGGGAACAAAGAAAAACAAGACCACACCTAAAATACCCCAAATACTTTTTTTGGGTTTCATCTCTTGCAGTTTATCTTGAAACTCTTGATTGTTTTTTAAATTGTTTAATTTTTCTTTCATGAAGGGAAAAATATTACAACGGTTTCTGAGCTATCAAAAGCGTAGAAATACCCATTGTAAACGACTTGGTATATTGCATTTTCAGTCCAGCTTCTTCCAACTCTTGAGCCAACATATCCGTCGTTAAAAACTCTTCAATTGAGTCTGGTAAGTATTTATAAGCAGCATAATTTTTAGAAATCAATCCACCAATTCTAGGCAATACATGTTTCATCCCAAAATCTACAACTTTATCGACCAAGCCACGTCTCTCTTGCTTGGTAAACTCTAAAATGACTACCAAACCACCTGGTTTTAACGCTCTATAGAACTCTTCTAAGGCTTCAACACGGTCAACCACATTACGAATTCCATAGGAGATAGAGATAATTTCAGTCGAAGCGTCTTCTATAGGAAGTTCTTGTGCTTTTCCCTCTTTAAACTCTGCAAAGTCTACCTTTTTTCGTGCCACATCAAGCATACCCACAGAAGGGTCTACACCAACATACTTTTCTACTCTAACATTTGCTTTCTTTGCTTGTTCATCCCAAAACAAAATCAAATCACCTGTACCACAGGCCACATCGGTAATCTGACTTATGCTCTTAGTAGCTAAAATTTCATAGGCTTTTTGACAACCTTTTCGTCTCCACTGCTTGTCTATACCCATACTTAGTACTCTATTTGCCAAATCATAAGTCTCAGCAATGTCATCGAACATTCCTACTATTTTGTCTTGTTTCTCTTTTTTATCTATTTGATTTTCCAAAGGTTCTTACTCCATTTTTATATTAGACTTCTTGCATAACCTTATATCTGAGTCTATTGTTTGTATTATAGCAAAGATACTCTAATAGCTTTATCTTCGCCCTCTTCCACTTTTTTTCTTCTTATCATCTTTTCTACTGCTTTTTTGGGGCTTTGGCTCATCAAAAGTTTTATACCCATCACGCTTGGTCACTTTACGTTTTTTCTTAGTAGGAACCGTAGAATTTTTCTTCTTCCCAAACGCACCATCAGTCTTTTTCTTTGTATCAACTGTTTTTCTGGCTCCTCTTTGAGCTTTTTCTACTTTAGGAACATAACCTTCTATCTCTTCTCTATCTATCGCTTTTCCCATAAGTCGCTCTACATCTTTTAGCGCAACTTCTTCTTTTGGAGAGACCAAAGTAATGGCTAAACCACTTTTTCCTGCTCGTCCTGTTCGTCCTATACGGTGAATGTAGTCACCCGTTACATGAGGAATGTCGTAGTTCATAACCACCAGAAGTGTAGGAATGTCTAACCCACGTGCTGCTATGTCGGTGGCTACAAGTACCCTAACCTTTCCCTCTTTAAAATCAGCCAATGCCCTAGCTCGAACTCCTGAACTTTTTCCACCGTGAATAATCGAGGTTTTTAATCCACTTAGATTCAACTCTTTGTAGACCTCATCAGCCACCTCTTTTTTACGTACAAAAACCAAAACTTGTTTATAGTTTCGTGAGCCTATAAGGTAAGAGAGTAGCTCATTTTTAAGCTCTTTTTCTACAGGATGAATAATCTGTTGAACCGTTGAAGCAGACGTTCCCATGCTATCAACTTCTATAAGTTTTGGTCGATGCAAAATCTTCTCTGCCAATCTTTTTACAGAACCTGAAAGTGTTGCAGAAATCAAAATATTTTGTCGTTTAGTAGGAAGATAAGAAATCACTTCGGTCACTTCATGCACAAATCCCATGTCCAAAATGGTATCGGCTTCATCAAGTACCAAGTACTTCACCCCTTCAAGCGTAAGGTTTTTCTTTCCTACATGTTCTAAAAGTCGCCCAGAGGTTGCGACCACAATATCCACCCCAGCTTTTAATCTGTTGGCTTGTGAAGTCATGTTTGAGCCACCAAAAAGTACCACAGATTTTAAAGGCAAATACTTGGCATACTCTTCTATGTTCTTATGAACCTGCTGAGCCAACTCCCTTGTGGGAACAATGACCACAGCTTTTAAATAATGTTTTCCCTCTTGAAAGTCACGACCAAGCTCTTGAAGTATCGGCAACATAAAACCTGCTGTTTTACCTGTTCCTGTCTGAGCTCCAGCCATAATATCACGACTACCAAAAACAGCAGGTATCAGTTCTTTTTGTATGGGGGTCGCAGTATCATACCCTTTGTCGTTAAGGGCATTAAGAAGTTCAGGAGACAATCCTAGCGTGGAAAATGACATGGGGACTCTTTATTTTTCTGCTATTATAACACAAGTACCCTATCCAATGCCTCTTTACTAAGCTTAGTAATCAGTTCAAAATTTTTCTCTCTAACAAGCTTACTCGGAACTATCCAGCTCCCACCAACACAATATTCTGTCTCTTTATATTAAAATTACAAAAATATAGCCTATTTTACAAATAAATAACTAATACTTATGATTATTATTTTCCAAGAACAGATATAAACTTAAAGTCTATCCACTGCAAAATATGCAGCTCCGAGTAGTGCTGTTTCAGGGTTTAAAGATATTTTGACTTCCATGCCCCGTAACATCTCCTCAAAACGACCTTTACTGGTAAATCCATTCATAAAATGATTGTTTGTCATTACAGATAATATCTTAGGAGCAATTCCTCCACCAATGTACACCCCACCTAGAGACATGGTTTTCAAAGCAAGGTTTCCAGCTTCTGCACCATAGATCTCGGCAAAGAGTCTCAGTGATTCCATACATAAAGGGTCATGCTCTTGTAAAGCACATTTACTCACCATCGCACTACGATCTTCTCCTACAGGAATGTTCATCATAGATGCAGATTGTGGAGCAAAGCCACGCTCATATAGAAACTCATATAAGGTGTAGATTCCAGGGCCAGAGAGTATTCTTTCATAGCTCACATGTCCGGGGTAACGATTACGCATCCATCTTAACAGCTCATCTTGCTGTGCTGTTACCGGTGCGAAATCACTGTGTCCCCCTTCAGAAGCAATGGGGTGATAGTTGCTTCCATCATAATACAACATCGCCTCGCCAAGTCCTGTTCCAGCTGCTATAACAGCTCGATTATTATTGCTAGGGCGACCTGTCGGATTGAGACTTATAAACTCCTCTTCTGGCAGATACAACATACCATACGCTGTGGATTCCAAATCATTCAGTAGACGTACTTTATCTGTATTTAAATGGTTTTGCAAATCAGCTGTGCTAATGTCCCACGGTAGATTGGTCGTACGGCAACGTCCTTCTATCACGGGGCCTGCGATACCAAAACAAGCAGCTCTGACTTGTGGCATCTCTGTTTTCTCTTCAAAGGCTTTAATAACCTCAGAAAAACTAGAAAAATCACGACTGGGGAACTGATGTTGTACTTGAACAACAAGCTTCTTATCTTCTACTTTAAAGAGTGCAAGGTTGGTTTTTGTACCACCTATATCACCTGCTAATATCATATATCTCTCCTTGTAATTCTATCTTGTTCTTCTTCTGATACAAGCAGACAGATAAATGCTCCAATAAATGCCTCATCTGTCTTAGTTGGTGACAAACGATAAAAGGACTCCCACGCATGTCCACGTGCTTCATTGTAGTTTCCAGAGTGATTTTTTTCCCAAGCAACCCTTACAGCATGACCAATTAAAACATCTAAAATTAAATCATCATCAACATAAAAATCTGGATTTTCTCTAAAAATTCTTACCAAGCTCTCCAATACTTCGATATTTAACTGACGATAATCAGATGCCTCAATACGTTGCAACTGTGCATCAATTTTCAAAGCAAAACTTCGTTCACCTGCTGTTGTCTCTAGTGTCATCTCTGAACCCATACGGTTTTCAATACTGTATTTATCACCAATCACCAAAGCATTACACTGTCGTAAGAGATACCAAATATCTTTATAGAAAGTTTTAGAAAGAAGCCCAAATACTCCTCTATATTTTCGCCACTCTGCCCAATTTTCAACATCTTTCAATTCAGAAAGAAGGGGTACAGTTTTAATCGAATTAAAAGAAGAAATACCCGAAGCATGTAAGTTTTCTAAACTCTGTAATTTCTTAACCTCATCTATAAAAGAGCTTAAAATAGATTTTAAGCTCTCATAAATAGCACTAGGAGCCAACTCCAACAACTTTTCATAAGCATCACCTACAGGCAGATGTTGCTCTCGACTTATTTGACCTACCAACAACTGAATAAAATACCAAGTACGCAGCGTTATCATGTTTTCAAAAAGTTCAGGCTCCGTCCTAATTAACTGTCCAAGGTGTAAAATAATCTCTTGCGTTAAGGTGCTTTCTGCTCTATTATGACCACAAAACTGAACGATTCTCTCAACAATCCCCATGCTCTCGTGTGGATTAGAAAAAGTAGCTTGTTCACTGTAGGCTCGACCAACAGCCAGACGTTTTTGTCGTGAGACCAAGTCTAAGAGTACATCTTCTAGTCTGTCATCATACTTCCCTGTTAAATCAGCAATACGACGCACCACAGCCCACTCCCCAGCGTGTGTTGCAGACTCATAGAGACTCTCGGATATTTGGGATAAAGTTCGAATACCCTCGTGTGTTAAAACATCAAAACTTCCTCCCTTACGTTGCCACAACAACTCCAGAATATAGCTCTTATCCAAACGATTATGATGAGTTACAAGCTTGTTAATCAATGAATTATCATCCTCTTGGTCAAGTTGCAGTAACATTTCAGTTGTAAAAAATCTCTGCTCTTCGAGAGTGATACTTTGCTCTACATAAAGAGAAGAGAATTCTGGACTTTCCAATTCAAAACCATTTATATTATCTAAACGGTCTACAGCAACACTGCTTACAAGTTCTCGAAATTTTCCTGTTTTTATGGATATCCCATCAGAGACTCCACTCTCTATCTCATGCAGTAGTTCAATCACACTATTTTTATCTTTTTCATCAAGCATTCCTTTACGAACAAGAAGTGGTATAATAGGTTGACTTTCTCTGTCCCACTGCATTGCCAAGAACTTTAAAGAGGCACGAAAGTGCTCTACTAAGAGTCGATTATCATAAGAGAAATAGAACCCTTTTGGATTAAAATAATAGGGAAGTACAACCACCTCTTCACCATCAAGTAGTTGCAGACTGGCTGTGGTCAGGGTACGTGCAACTTTTAAAGGTCTACCAGTTAAAGAAAGTTTTTTATTTTGCCCCAACAGTGTGTGTATTTTAGAGAGTTGATCGGCATGTATCACACGTATAGGTCTGATTTCTTGGCTTATTTCACTCTCAAATCCAAGTTCAAAAAGTTGCTTTTTAACCGATTCATCTTCAGCCAATATAGGAACCCTTGGTTGACTAGAACAGGTATGACCAATACGTTCACGTCGATGCAAAGGGTCAATATCTTGAGGAGTCAATACCCCATCAATAATCATATCAGACAACATAAAAAGACTTTGAGCCCAGACCAGTGGTACATTTTCATTGAGTAGACGTATTTGACTTTTAGGATTTTTCTTCTCAGCATCTATGCATTCTTTAGGTACAATATAGAGTTCAGGAAGAAGCATCTGTCCATCCTCTTCCACAAAAAGAGGTTGCAACTTTTTCTGCCAATGAGCAATGGCTTGGGTATCTTTACGCATCAATGCGTCCAGTAATAGATAGGTAAAAAACAGTGGCCATTCAGACTCAATATGCTCAAACTCACGTAACTCGGAGGGTTCATAATGTAAACGATTAGAATCTTCTATACTGCTCTGATGACCATCAAGTAAAAAACGTTTACACCCATAGTTTCCAAGCAATTTTTTAATAATTTTATCCCGTGTACATTCTACCAATTTTTCATCTTCTACAGCATACGCTGGATAACCAATAATACTAAGCAACGCTGCATCTGTCTCTTTAGAATTTGATTCTCTAGGTAACAAACCCTGTAAAGTAAAACGAGAACGTGCAACATCACTCGAAACCACATGAACTACAGCTTCTTGACTCTCTACATTGGCAAATAGGTTAAATCCATCCATCGCTTCAAGTGCAGCCTTTGCCATCCCTACAGAACTGCCATTAATCTCTGTCGTACCATGATTAATCTTATTACCACGCTCCCAAATACCAAAATCTGGAGTACAGTAAGTGTGACTAACATAATGCACCAAGTTCTGTATAAAGTCAACTTCATCCATTGTATATATAAGCCGTAGACCAGAAGCAGTCATCTGTGCAATCATCAACAAAAAAAGTGAAGTTGCGTCGAGTTGCAGATGCCCCCACTCATCATCACCCACCACAGCCAAACCCGTGTTGGTTCCATATTTGGCATGAAGTGCATCTATGGGGTTAAGCGTGTGTTTAAAAGTCTCTACCCTATCAGATTGACGCATCATCGCTACGAGTAGACCTCGCATGAGCTTTACAACACTTTGAGTCAAGAAAACGGTACGATGATGGTTCTCATCATATTTACGATAAGCCAGAGCCAATCCCCAAACAGAAAGAATGCTATAAACATTGTCTCTAACCCAAGCATCAGTATAATCACCATGAGCATTAACAGCTGTACTTGCAGGTAAAAGACCTGTAACAGGGTCTTGACGTGAGAGGATAATTTTATCAATAAGAACAAAATGACGATTGAGCGTAGCCTTTAATAACTCTTGATTCATATATTTACCTTTTTTTGTAGTTTTTTATTAAAAATTGTTTTTAAATTTATTATAATGTAATTCTACAATAAAGAGTATTAAAATTTGTTATTTCTATAAGAGATAGAAACATAGAGAGCCTAAATATGGGTAATAATTTTGATTTTATATAAGTATAATTAGTAAGTAGCTCGATGATTTAAACAAAAAAGTTATCGAAGTACCTGTAGGATTTAAATGGTTCGTAGATGGTTAGGAAACTGTTTTAAACTCTTCTAAACTTATAATCCATAATTATCTTAACCCATTTGTATCTGCAAATGGGTTATAAAAAAACTTATTTTTATTGGCCATTAACAATAGAAAGTTCACTCATACCATTGCCCTTCTTCTCTATCTTTACTTGCGTTATAATCTGCTCTTTTAACAGAGGAACATGAGATATTATACCTATGATTTTCCCCTCACTCTCAAAGTTACTCAATGTCTCTATCACCAGTTTCAAACTCTCTTCATCAAGCGTTTCAAAACCCTCATCTAAGAAGAGTGTGTTTATCTCTATCTGCTCGGAATTCAACTCTAAAAGCCCTAAAGAGAGTGCCAAACTCACAATGAAGCTCTCACCACCTGAAAGAGTATACACCCCTCTTCTACTCTCATTTTGATACAAATCTATCACTTCAAGTTCTAAATTAGTGTGATCTTTTATAGCCAACAAGTAACGACGATTTAGCTTTTTTAAATGTTCATTTGCCAAAGAGACAAGTGAGGACAAGGTGAGATTTTGAACATAAACTTGGTATTTCTCTCCATCTTCAGAACCAATCAATTCATCAAGCTTCTCCCACGCTTTGGCTATCTTCTCTTGCTCTTCCAAACTGTTCTTCTCCTGT
>Ga0256840_1002603_pt1 | contig 15704 bp, 14 predicted proteins | sample 355202metaG_FD_185969 | JGI IMG/M metagenome (GOLD analysis project Ga0256840, IMG submission 185969) | Hydrothermal vent microbial communities from Mid Atlantic Ridge, Atlantic Ocean - 355-202 | ecosystem: Environmental > Aquatic > Marine > Hydrothermal vents | place: Atlantic Ocean: Mid... | reverse complement strand
GACCTCGGAATTATCCAGTGCATCAACAACAAAACCCTTACGGGCTAAAAACTGTGCGTTACCCGCGCGACCACAGGCTAAATCAAGCGCATCCCCCCCCGTTAGTGGTAATACAAAATCATTTTCAGCCAATACCAACGCGGGGAGAGCTGATGCAATATCCGCATCGCTATATGCCTCATTCCACTTAGCTTTCTTATCTGCGATAGCAACCACCTTTACGCACCCGCTTTTTTACAGGCTATTTGAAAAGAATGTCCACGAAAGACACTAAAAATCACGAACGTTAATGTTTTTTTTCGTGCCTGTTCGTGCCTTTCGTGGACTTCTTTTTTTCTGTAACCATAACAAGTCTACTCTGCTAAATTATTAGGGACTTGATCAGGCTTTCCTTAAGCAAACTACTACTTTTTCCAAAATGCTGGTGTTAGTACGACCAACAAAGTAAATATTTCTAAGCGCCCCATTAACATTAAAAAACATAACAACCACTTTGAAATATCGCCAACGTCTTTATAGTTTGCGGCAACATCCCCCATTCCCGGCCCCAAATTATTCAAGGTGGCAGCAACGGCAGAAAAGGCGGTGATTTGATCCATCCCTAATGCCATAAGCGCCAATAAAAAGAAAACGAAAACCGCAATATAAATTGAGAAAAAACCCCATACGGCCTGAATGACATTTCTATCAACCGGTTTTTTATCCAGCTTAATCGCTATTCGTGCATTTGGATGTATTAAGCGCATCACTTCTCGCCTGCCCTGCTTAAATAGCAACAGTACGCGAATCACTTTCATGCCTCCGCCGGTTGATCCCGCACAACCACCCACAAAACTGGCAAAAATTAATAATACAGGTAAAAAAGTAGGCCAATTTGAATAGTCTTCCGTGGTGAATCCTGTGGTCGTTGCGATTGATACAACTTGAAACAATGCACTGTAGGATGCTTCACCAATGTCTTGGAAAATATTCATAAAGTACAGGTAAGCAATAGTAATTACAGTGAGTACAACCATCAATATACCATAGGCATTAAACTCTGAATCTTCACCATAAGGCTTTAAACTTAAGGAGCGCCACGCCAAAAAGTGTAAACTAAAGTTGGCGCCCGATAACAACATAAATACCACTGCTACCAGCTCAATCGCATGGTTTGAAAAGTAGCCCATGCTCGCATCATGGGTAGAAAACCCACCTATCGCAATGGTCGAAAAACTATGCCCAATGGCATCAAACGCATTCATTCCCGCAAGGTAATACGCCAGTGCGCAGGCAACGGTAAAACCGAGGTAAATAATCCACAACAGTTTAGCTGTTCCTTTAATCCGTGGAGTAAGTTTTGAGTCTTTTACGGGGCCTGGAGATTCAGCCTTATAGAGCTGAATTCCGCCAATTCCTAATATTGGCAATATCGCTACAGCCAGTACGATGATTCCCATCCCCCCTAGCCATTGCAATTGCTGGCGATAATAAAGCACCGATCTCGGAAGATCATCAAGCCCAGTAATAACCGTTGCACCGGTCGTAGTTAAACCAGAAATAGACTCAAAAACAGCATCGACAAAGCTTATTTGAAGGCCGTGTGAAAACATGAAAGGTGCTGACCCTGCTACACCCAAGCCTCCCCAAAAGAGCACTACAATCAGAAAACCTTCACGCAGCCGTAACTCCCTTTTATGGTTATGCACGGGATACCAGAGTAGCCCGCCAATGATAAAAACCAAGGTGAATGAATAAATAAAGGGTAATATTGAGTCGTCGTTATAAATCAAGCCGACAAGAACTGGCGGCAACATAGTAAAGCTAAAGACGACTAATAAAAGCCCTAAAATGCGTTGTATAACAAGTAGCTGCATGACTAAGGCTAGATATACCCAGCGCCGACCTGAAACATCTTTTCAACCGCCGTGATGTAGCGTTTATCAGAGAGAAATAAAATGACATGATCATTCTCTTCAATCACCGTTTCTTGGTGCGGCATAATCACCTCATCATCACGCACGATGGCACCGATAGTGGCACCTGGCGGTAGCTGTAAATCAATCCGCTTTCTCCCTACAACACGAGAGTTATTTTCATCACCGTGTGCGATAACTTCAATCACCTCTGCGGCACCTTTGCGCAGTGAATGCACCGATACCACATCACCACTGCGGATATGCGCAAGCAATGCACCGATAGTAATTTGCTGGGGTGACACGGCTAAGTCTATATTGGCATTTTCCACAAGGTCTACATAACCGGTACGATTAACCAGTGACATAACTTTATTTGCACCCAAACGTTTGGCTAACATCGCAGATAAAATATTAGCTTCATCATCATTGGTTAAGGCACAAAAAATATCGACGTTGCTAATATTTTCTTCTATTAACAATGCTTCATCAGCTGCATCACCTTCCAGAACGATCGACTTATTCAACGTCTCTGCCAAGTAGTTTGCCCTCTCAGAAGACTTTTCAATAATCTTTATTTGATAGCGCCCCTCTTCTAAGGCTACCGCCAAACGCTCACCTATATTGCCCCCGCCGGCAATCATGATGCGTTTATAAGGCTTATCCACACTGCGAAGCTCACTAATAATAGTACGAATATGTTGAGTACTAGCAATCAAGAAGACTTCATCATCCGCTTCAATAACGGTTTTACCGTTAGGAATAATGGCTTTTCCTTGACGGAAAATTGCCACAACTCGTACCTTAACCTCAGGCAAGTGCTCACTCAATTCTTCTATCGCATGCCCGACCATTGGACCTTCATGAAAAGCTCTCACTGAAACCAAGTGTACTTTTCCATCTGCAAAATCAATAACCTGTAAGGTACCTGGGTTGATAATCAAGCGATAGATAAAGTCAGTAATTAATTGCTCGGGGCTAATTAAGACATCCACAGGAATTGATTCTTGAGAGAATAATTCGGGGTGATCTAAATAGCCTGCTGCTCTTACTCGTGCAATTCGTGTTGGCGTACGAAACAAACTATAAGCCACCTGACACGCCATCATATTGACTTCGTCACTATTGGTGACCGCAATAATCATATCGGCATCATTAACATTGGCCTGCTCTAACACATCGGGGTGTGATGCATGACCTTGACGGGTATGTACGTCAAGTTTTTCACGCAACTCACGCAGTACCAACTTATCCGTATCAATGATTGTGATATCGTTATCTTCATTGGCTAGGTTTCTCGCCAATGAAGACCCAACCTGACCTGCTCCCAAAATGACTATATTCATTTTCCGAACTGCTTAGGGTCTATCCCTAATGAGCGCATTTTACGGTATAAATGCGTACGTTCCATTTGCACCTTATCAGATAATTTACTGACATTTCCATTGACTTGACCAAGGTGATGTATCAAATAATCATGCTCAAACTGCTCACGAGCTTGACGTAAAGAAAGGTCAAAAAGGCCGCTAGGTGGTTCTGATAACGGCTGCGAAAATACAGTAAGTTCTTTACCTAAGGATTTTTCAACCTCTTCTTCGGTGATTTCAACATCGGTGCCCATAATTAACAGGCGCTGTACCAAGTTCCTTAATTCTCGAATATTACCGAACCAAGGGTAATTTCGCAGGTAGTTTTGTGCTGCCACCGAAAAGTGCCTATACGGTAAGCTATCCTGTGCGGTAAGTTTATCGACATAATAATTAAGTAATTCAGGCACATCTTCCGGATGCTCTCTTAACCCAGGGATCATCAGTGGTACAATGTTTAATGCCTCATACAACTCACTATCAAATGAACCAGCATCAACATCATCGCGCAAGTCATGCTGTGATGAAACGACTAATTTTAGACTAAAACCAACATGCTCTGTTCCACCAACTCGCGTGTAAAAGCCCTCCCTCAGCGCGCTTAATAACTTTGACTGAACATCCATTGGCAGTGCTGCAATATCAGAAAGGTAGAGACAACCTGAGTGCGCCTCATCCAACAAACCATAGTGTACTTTGTCTTGTTGTTCTAAGCCAAACAACTCTTTAGCGACAAGCTCTGTGGCAAACGATGATACGGTGGCCTTCACAAAATTACGATTATTGTTATCGCTATTCGTATGTATGAAGCGGGCAAACACTTCCTTACCTACACCTGACTCTCCATAAATTAAAATCAAATCATTCTGGGTTGCTAAACGTTTCGCTTGCTGGCGCAAATTACCCATCACTTGGCTACTGCCTAAGGGATATTCTGGTGCGTGAACTTGCTCTCGCAGACCTTTATTTTCTTGAACTAATAATTCTGAGCGAAGCGCGTTTTCAATAGTGAGTAGCATTTTCGCCATCGAAAGTGGCTTTTCGATAAAATCATACGCGCCTAAACGGGTTGCTTCAACGGCTGTTTCAATCGTGCCATGCCCAGACATCATGATGACTGGACAACATAGAGATCCCGTTTTTTTCCAACCCTTTAACAAAGATACTCCGTCTTCACCCGGCATCCAAATATCCAACAAAACCAAATCTGGCCTGCGTTGAAGTCGTAATTCTTTAGCTTGCTCAGCATCTTCTGCAACCGCAACTTCATAACCTTCATCTTCTAATATTTCACTAATCAGCTGACGAATATCTGGTTCATCATCAACAACAAGAATGTATTGTGCGGCCATAAGGGTCTCTGCTTGTTTCTATTACGGTGAATTAAAAAGTTAGTTAATGGGTAAATATATGCTTATTCTAGCACCTCTTTCTTGGTTATTCTCAGCCATCACACCACCTTCGTGTTCTTCAATGATGCGCTTAACTATTGCCAAACCCAGCCCAGAACCTTTCGGTTTACTAGTTTTATAGGGTTCAAATAAATGCGGCAATAGCTCTTCGTCAATACCAGGCCCATTATCAATTACATTTAAAACAAACTTTTTCTCACCACTTTCAGTGGTTTCAATTTTTGTGGTTAACCTTAATACCGATTTTTCATCAGTTTTGGTCTCTATTTTGGCTTCTTGCATAGCTTCAATAGCATTTTTAATGACATTAACAAGCAGTTGCCTTATTCGATCTTTATCGACACACAGTAACGGTAAATCATTTTCCAAGTCTAAAATAATTCCAATATCATCCACATTAATACGGTATAGATCAATCACCTCTTGTATCAACTTATTAACATCAACTTGAGTTATTTTAAGCTCAGGGCTTCTGGCATACTCACTAAAGGCATCAACCATTTTTTTCATGGTATCGACCTGTTGAATTATTGTATGACTCATCCGCTGCAATAAGTCTGCGGGCTCTTCATCCAACAATGGTTTTAATCGGTATTGTAAACGTTCCGCAGAAAGCTGTATTGGAGTTAATGGATTTTTTATTTCATGCGCTAAGCGCCTTGCAACTTCACTCCACGCTGCATCATGCTCAGCTTGCATAACGTCGGTAACATCCTCAATCACCAATACATGCCCTTGCGCACCTTCAATTAATTCAGGCAGTAATGCTCCACGTGCAACCATGGTACGTTTCACCCTTTCTAATACCAGCGTCACCTCGGTTTGCCAAGGTTTTTTATCATCTTGTGATGCTTCTAAATGGGGTAATATATCTTTAAAGAACGGTTGTAGCGCGTCAATATCCCCACACACGTTTTTAAATGTTTTCCCTTGGTATTTCCTTAAAGGTGCACCGAGCAATTTTTCTGCCGCTCGATTGACACGGCGAATGACATAATCGCTGTCTAAGGTTATAACTCCTGAGGTCAAATTATCTAAAACAGTATATACATAATCATGCTGTCGCTGGACTTCTTGCTGGCTTTCTATACTCTCATTTTGAGCATTTGAAAGCTGTTGCGTCATAGTATTAAAAGAGCGCGCTAATAAACTAAAATCATCTTTATCAGCAACTGGCAGCTTCTTTTGTAAGTTACCTGAGGCTACTGCTAAGGTGCCTTCTAAAAGTATCCGAATCGGCTTAGTTAGGCGTAAAGAATAAAGAAAGGCTGCCCAAATTAAAAATAAAATCGACAGCAGCATAATCAGCATTAGTGTTATTTTAAACGCTTGTTTTAACTGTGCGCGTTGATAACTTTTTTCTTGATATTGGTCATAGGTACTTTGTACGTTTTCAGCAAGAGTTTGTTCTTTTTCAGAAAATGGAAAGAGTGCAGTTAACACCAATGATTTACGACTAACACCCGGCGACACAGTAACAGCTACACGGGAAAACAAACCCTCCTTACCTGCTGGCTCTAACTGGTACATATAGCCTCGGCTAGAGATTTTTCTATAAATATCATCTGCAGGAAAACTAGGCAAGAATTTACCCGAGTCATCACCACCATACACCAGAACTCGTTTATTGCTGTCTAACAAAACAATTTCGTACGCACCCATCGCATAGAGTTGCCGTTGCACAAAACTGGCATAGTCAAAATCATCAATGGTTTTTAAAGCCGTTGCGACACGCTCTAAATCAAACAAATGCTGGCGCATTCTGACATCTAATGAGTTACGTGCTAGCTCTAAAGAATCATCTAAAGCGCCTTCTATTTTCACATCAAACCAACCATCAATTCGCTCGCCGATAAAATTCATCGAGAAATAGGAAACCACCAAAACAGGTAAAATAGAAAGAATTGCAAAGCCGACCATCAAGCGTAAAGCAAAGCGTGAACCCGCTTTACCAGATTTTAGGTAACGATATGCCTTAAGAGCGTTATAAATAATTAAGCTGACTAAGCCAGCTAAAACAACCATGCTTACGGGAAATATCCACTCACTAAGACTGCTATGTTGAGTAGGGTTTTGGGTCGATAGTGCAAGCAGTACAAGCAGTGTAGCAATTAATATAAAGGTAACCGCTACAGGGAGAACCTGAAAAAACAGCGTTCTTAACGTCAAAAGCCTTACGGAAGTGGCCACAACACACCTTCACTGGTTAAACTAAATTCATCGCTAAACAAAGATTGTATTTTTAACGGCAAACGTAAACTTTCAGGAACAATATCGGCAATACCAAAAATATAATAATTATCGTCTTTTAAGGTTTCTGCTGATTTGTCTATTTTAGGTAACTTATAACGTCGTGTTTCTCCCAGCTTTCTTAAAGCCGCAGAAAGATTAGCAAAATTCCAGTTCTCATCGGTATCAAGGCGAGATAATAAATAGTGCTGACTAAGCGCATGGTATTTAAGCGTGAAACGAATCGTTTTTAACGAGGTATCACCGTTAAACCACCAGTTTCGATGTTCGCCTAATCGAAACTGAATCCGTGCGTTCAATGCCACACCTTTTAAAAGTGCATTTTTCAAATGATCCGTGAGTTCAAAAGACACACTCGTTTCAACGTGATAAGTGGGCGGACTACCAATTAAATTAAAACTCTTAAAATCAACCCGAGCGGCCATTACGCTTTGAGACAAAGACATTAAAAAAGCGATCATTAAACTAATCGTTATGGTGTTTTTATAGAACCGCATTATTTTTTAATAGATTTTATTGGGAGATTATAGGAAGAATGAAAAAGTGTTGTAATTAAACCACAAAGAGTTAGTTATTTATACTTCTTTAGGAGTTTGATTAGATCGTATTAGGCTTGATCACTCTCTTAAAGAAAAAACCAAAAACTCTCTTAGTGAGTATTGTCAATGCATAACTCTGACTAGCTTGATACTTTAATGACTTAGGTCAAGTTAGAAACCCTATTCTATAAACAGCTTAACGGAGAAAAAGTAATGATACACACAAATAAAACATTCAATGAATTTTTAAACGATGCAAAATCCAGAATTACAGAAATTGACATTGAGGGTGCTGATAAATTAATTAGTCAGGGCTACAATGTGCTTGATATTCGTGAACCACATGAGCATGAAGCAAGCCATATAGAAGGCTCAATTAATATCCCACGTGGTGTATTAGAACCTGCAGCTGATTTAACATTCGAAGGTGCAAATCCTGATCTGCGAGATGCGAGAGACTCACAATGGCTGGTAGTTTGTGCTACAGGTGGTCGAGCAGCACTAGCAACAGACACATTACAACAAATGGGTTTTAAAAATATGGTTAACCTTGCAGGTGGCATGAATGCATGGGAGAGTGCAGGCAAAAAAGTGCTAGTATCAGAACCAATTTACTAATAGAAAAGCTATTCTATAATCAAACCTAATAAGAGGACAACATTATGATTTTTAAACAATTATTTGAACCCGACTCATGCACCTATACCTACTTATTAGGCTGCGAAGAAACCGGAGAAAGCGTTCTCATCGACCCAGTGATTGATACAGTCGAACGTGATTTAGACATAATCAAATCATTAGGTTTAAAACCTTCCTTTACACTAGAAACTCATGTGCATGCAGATCACCTAACAGGCGCTCGCAAGATGAAAGCATTGGCTTCAAGCCAGATTGTTGTTCCTAAAATGGATCAACTAAATTGTGCTGACCTAGGCGTGGAAGAAGGGACTATTTTTCAAGTTGGCAACCTTCAATTACACCCTTTATTTACACCAGGTCATACCAGTACGCATCATGCTTATCTGATTAAGAGCAATACACAAACATTATTATTTTCAGGTGATGCTTTGTTAATAGAAGCTTGCGGCAGAACAGACTTTCAATCAGGTGATCCTAGCGCGCTGTATAACAGTATCCATAAAAAATTCTTTACCTTGGAGGATGAAACCCTCGTTTACCCTGGGCATGATTATGAGGGTCGGCAGATTACAACAATCGGTCAAGAGAAACAGCGTAATCCACGTCTGGGAAATAATAAATCCGAGCAAGAATTTATTCAGATTATGAACAACTTGAACTTACCTTATCCGAAAAAAATTGACTTTGCGGTACCAGGAAATACTCAATGTGGTCAGTGTCCAGATAATGTACCAAAAGAATACAGAGGCCCATGTGATATTCAAAGCGTGCCTGCAGTAGAACAAATCGATTCAAAACAGGGTGACCAAGGATAATTTATTTAAGTAAAATCTGGTTTAATATCAAGGTCTCAGTTCTGAAATAAGACTTTCTAACATCTTTTAAGTCGCCTTTCTATAGTAGCCAGATAAGTTTTGAATAAAGGTTTGGGACTCGGCAAGTACCCATCAAACAACAAGGCGCAAGCAAAATGACCTCCATAAAACAACAACGCATTATTGCAATTTGGCTTTTTATATCTGCTGCAGCGGTTTTTGCCATGGTGATTTTGGGCGGCGTAACACGCTTAACAGACTCAGGCTTATCAATGGTTGAATGGGCGCCTATAATGGGTGCTTTGCCTCCACTCAGTAATGATGAGTGGCTAAAAGCGTTTCATTTATACCAACAGTTTCCTGAATTTAAAATACACAATCACGCTATGGACTTAGCGGGTTTTAAGTCTATATTTTGGTTTGAATATTCGCACCGACTTCTCGGCAGGCTGATTGGTTTAATATTCTTTTTCCCCATGGTCTTTTTCTTTGTCAAAGGCTGGGTAAGCACTGGCTTAAAAATCAAACTCATTATCATGTTTATACTCGGTGGCTTACAAGGTTTGCTTGGCTGGTATATGGTTAAAAGTGGTCTTGTTAACAACCCCAATGTTAGCCAGTATCGATTAGTCGCACACTTAGGTTTAGCTCTTTTTGTCTATGCTTATATCTTATGGATTGCTTTAGGTTTGTTCTATCAAGGCGACAAAACTGTAAATTTAAATCATAATTTTGATGCTCAGCCTTTAAAACTCTTTGGTTTAGTACTTCTTATTTTTACTTTTATTACAATACTATCGGGTGGGTTTGTTGCAGGTTTAAATGCAGGTCTTGTCTACAACACCTTTCCTTTAATGAACGGGCAGCTCATTCCTGATGGTTTATTATCAATGACACCTGCTTGGCACAACTTATTTGAAAATGTAACAACCGTTCAATTTAACCATCGTGTACTTACCACAACCTTAGCACTAGCCGTGATTGTGTTTTACCTTGTCGCCCTAAGTAAAAACCCACCTGCAAGACTAAAGCTTGGTTTGCACTTAATGCTGACTATGATATTAATTCAAGTGTCGCTGGGAATCTCAACACTACTACTGCATGTGCCTATTCCTTTAGCAGCAAGTCATCAAGCTGGCGCATTGATTTTATTTACGTTGATTATTTTTGTGGTGCACCAAACTAGATATTTCAATGACTAAGGCAGTCATTGAAGTATCCTTTGGCTCTATTTTAGTGAATATTGGGATCAGTAGAGTACTAATGATTGAACTCTATTTTAAGCCATTGCATCGTTTCTCGCACAGGAAGACCTGAACAACGACCTGCAAAGTATTGTTTCTTTATAATGTCCTCACAACAGAAGGCTGTTCTATCGTCACTGTTACAAGTTGGTATGGAACGCATACAGTCATCGTAACCGAATCCTTGATTAACACATGTTTCAGTCGTTTTTATTATGCACTGACTATATTTATTTGCATATTTGGCTGCTTCAGGTAAGTCATTTTTGGGTACATCAAAGTCTATTTTCTTTCGTTTTTCTAAGCTACAGTTTGAAATGGTTTTGATGCCTTTAGCTCGCATTACTGCTTTCAAGAAGTTATCAATGGCACCATGTTTTTCAAGTAGTGAGATGATTAAATTTTCTGTTTCTATACTTGATCCTTGCTTACTTCGGTACACTTTTCTTAATTGCTTGTATCGGGGAGAGTGTAAATTTTTGGCGACGATAAGAGCTAAATTAGTAGAATCTGGAATGTTTGGGTTTACTCCTGCTTTAAGTAGTTGTTCGACAATACGTGCATCTTGGTAAAAAATAGCTTTTATCAGACCATGACTTCCACCATCTATTAACTTTTTAGGTTTAACGCCATACTTTAATGCTAAGGATATCGATTTTCTTCGTATTTCTTGATTCCTAATAGAAAGGCTGATGTTGTAAATAGAATCCTCAATTGCATTTCTCGTTATATAGTTTGGATCACGCACAACTATTTCTGTGCTTACATCGATGAACCCTCGCTTAAAGGTTTCCGTCAGAGGTGAAAAGCGAGAGTCTTTACTTTTTTCATCCCCAAGGATGACCCCTTTATTAATTAAGGCTAATGCAACCGTTGGTGTATTGCTTCTTATACTCAGTTCTAAAATATTCTTAGTATGGATATTGGCACCCAACTCAATCATCGTTAAGGCTTGTTTTTCTCTTTTTCTTTTGATTGCATTTTGTAATGCTTTGCCACCAAATTTTTCTATAAGATTCAATTGTGGGAGCAAAAAAATCTTATCAGGAGCGGATGATTTAGCAATGCGCTCTCCGAGACTTTTTTGATTTGTTTGCTCGATATAGCGACAACCATTGTCGGTTAATAACTTCAAGAATTCAGCATTCTCTGAGCTAATAGACGCGGAGAATGCTCTACTTCCAGCATCGGTATCATTGCTACATGGGAATTTAGCCGCTAATAATAGGCTGAAAGCTTCCGTATTTTTTCCATTAACAGCGCTTACTAGGGCTCTTGAATTTTGAGGGGGAGCAGTAAGCTTTGATAACAACGCCTCAAGCTTCTGAATATCACCTCTTAACGAAGCTTGATTAATATCGTGTACTATTTCTTGTTTGTTTAATGCGCGTTTTTTTTGTCCTTTAAGCTCTTCTATCGTTACTCCTGTTGCTTGAGCTTCTTCAGCAAGAATAACGGCATCCATTTGTTGCTCGACCTCCCTTCGCTTCTCTTCAGGAGTAGGTAATAAAGAAAGATTGATCATTGCAAAAGCAAAAATGGCAAACGTAATAATAATGAAAATAATGAATAGAGGGGAAATATTGCCTTTAATGCATAATTGTGAGTTTTTCATAAGCCCTGTAAGGATAGTTTTAAATTGCATGAATTCGTATAATAAGTGCATAAGCTCTGCTATGTCACTGAAAACAATTGGACTTGATCAGGCTTTCCTTATTAAGCAGTAATAGAACCCATCATTAGAGTCATCCCCAGGAAAAACCTGTAAACCAAGGCCTTGCGCCTTTGGTATTGGAACAACTTCCACATCTTTCGTGCGATCCATAAAATCAACCATCTGCTGCTCATTTTCCTCGGGGAGAATCGAGCAAGTTGCGTATAGCATGATACCTTCAGGTTTTAATTTTTGCCAAAGCGCATCTAACATTTTTCCTTGAAGCTCGCTTAATGCTTCAATATCAGATTGCCTCCGCAATACCTTAATATCAGGATGGCGACGAATCACACCTGTAGCAGAGCAAGGTGCATCTAATAAAATACGGTCAAAATTAACACCTTTCGCATAGGCCTCAGTGTCTAAAGCATCTGCAGTAATCACAGTGGCTTGCACGTTTATGCGCTCCAGATTTTGTGTAACACGCAACAAGCGACTCTCGCTATTATCTACAGCTATCACTTTAAGGTTTTTTGCGCTTTCAAGAATATGCCCTGTTTTTCCACCCGGTGCTGCGCAAGCATCCAATACTGCCATTCCGTCTTGGCAGTTTAGTAAAATACTTGCTCGTTGGGCCGCACCATCTTGCACCGACACCGCACCTTTTTCAAAGCTTGGTAAATCAAAGACATTACATGGCGAAGCTAATTTTATTGCTGTCTCAATGCCGTTTATTTTTGCAGCTTGAATACCCAGCTCAGCCAGCTTTTGCAGATAAGTTTCTCGTGATTGCTGGCTTAGATTAACCCGCAAAGTCATGGGCGCACGCTGATTGGACTCGTGCAGAATCTGCTCCCAATTCTTAGGCCATGCTTGCTTTATTTTATGAATCAACCATTGCGGGAATGCGTACTTAACCACTTGGCGCTTAGTAATTTCTTGTTGTAGAGCATCCTGTTCACGCAAGTAATTTCTTAAAATGGCATTCACTAAGTTCTTCGCCCAAGGCTTTTTCAAACCTTTTAATGCAGAAACAGTTTCACCTACTGCCGCATGATCAGGCGTTTTTTGGTAGATAATTTGATACAAGCCCACCCGAATCAAACACTCAACATCCTTATCTTTTTGCTTAATGGTCTTACTAAGTAATTCACCCAACAAGGCCGATAATGGCTCGTGCCAACGTAATGAGCCATAACAAAGATCACGCACCATCGGCTCATCATTATTCACCAACAACGCACTCAATGACTCACCCTTATAAATAACGGCTTGTAAAATTTGTGCAGCAAGGGTTCTAGGATTAGTTTGCTTCATGTCGTTACAATCAAGCGGTTCAAGAAAATTCACCGTTCAAATAGCTTAAAAACATCGCATCACCATAGCTAAAAAAACGGTACTTTTTTTGAATCGCATGTTGATAAGCCCTCATTATATTGTCATAGCCCGAAAACGCACAGACCAGCATCAGCAATGTAGATTCGGGTAAATGAAAGTTGGTAATCATCGCATCGACTACGTTGAATTTAACACCCGGTGTTATGAACAGTTTTGTATCGCCTTTAAAAGCTTGAATGCTTCCTGTTTGTTTAGCGGCTGATTCAAGGCTGCGTACACTGGTCGTCCCCACGGCAACGACTTTGCCACCACGTTTTTTGCACGCTGCAACGGCATCGCAAACACTTTGCTCAACTTCAACCCACTCCGCATGCATCACGTGGTCGTCCAAATTATCTACGCTTACCGGGAGAAACGTGCCAGCTCCCACATGCAAAGTGACCTGTGCGGTTGCCACGCCCTTAGCTTTAATCGCATCCAATAAATCATTAGTAAAGTGCAAACCTGCCGTGGGCGCTGCTACTGCGCCTAGTTTTTCAGCAAACACGGTTTGATAACGCTCACGGTCATCATCAGTATCTTGACGTTCAATATACGGTGGTAGCGGGATATGACCGTGTTTATCCAGCAGTTCAAGCACCGTCATATCACCTAAAAAACGGATTTCAAAAAGCCGATCTTGCCGACTAATGACTTCAGCTTTAATTTCGCCTTCAAGCAATAATAAACCACCCGCTTTAGGTGATTTATTCGCACGCACATGGGCGAGCACATTATGCTCATCTAACACGCGCTCAACCATTACTTCAACCTTGCCACCACTCTCTTTTTGGCCATGTAAACGGGCAGGAATAACGCGCGTATCGTTAAAAATGAGTAAATCATCTTTATCAATTAAATCGACAATATCGGTGAATATTTTATCTGAAAACTGTGCTTGATCGGTTTGTGAATCTAAATGCACCTGCAAAAGACGACTTGCTGCTCTATCTGTTAAAGCTTCTTGCGCGATTAATTCTGGCGGGAGCGTGTAGTTGAAGTCGCTGAGTTGCATGTGAGAATGCTACGAATTAGGTGAAATAAAAATAATGGTACCAGTGGGCGGACTCGAACCGCCACGCCCGAAGGCGGGGGATTTTGAATCCCCTTTGTCTACCAATTCCAACACACTGGCAAAGATATATATAAAGCGCGGGAGTATACCATCTGGTCTCAAAAAAGGAATCATTGATTTATCAATATTTTTGAGTTAAATCAATATCTGCTCACGCTAACAAGCGTATATTTACTCATTTAACTAACCTTCTGAGGAGAGTAAAAATGTTTGGAGAACAACACGACTTACACCACGAATTCCCTGAATTTAACGACAGAATTCGTGAGATGAAAATGGCTGGAGGACATTTTAAAAGACTATTTGATGAATACGACGACATAGCCCATGAGATGGTGCGTATTCAACAAGAAATCGAAACGCCTTCTGATGAAGTCGTTGACGCGCTAAAAATAAAACGCTTGCACCTAAAAGATGAGCTTTATCAAATACTGAAAAGTAATTAACCTAACTTTTCTTTAATCGCCTCACCCATTTTTGTCAATTCACGCACAACGGTCACCCCTGCTGACTCTAAGGCAGTAATTTTTTGTTCAGCCGTGCCTTTGCCGCCAGCGATAATTGCACCTGCATGCCCCATGCGTTTACCTGCGGGTGCGGTAACCCCTGCGATATAGGCAACTACCGGTTTTTTAACATGAGCTTTAATATACTCGGCGGCATCTTCTTCGGCGCTACCGCCAATTTCACCGACCATAATAATGCCTTCGGTTTGCGGATCTTCATTAAAGAGTGTTAGGCAATCGACAAAGTTCATGCCTTGAATCGGGTCACCTCCTATTCCGATACACGTTGATTGTCCTAATCCCACAAGGGTTGTTTGATGAACCGCTTCATAGGTGAGCGTGCCTGAACGCGAGACGATACCCACATTGCCCACTTCGTGAATGGAGCCTGGCATAATACCGATTTTACACTCACCCGGGGTAATAATACCGGGGCAATTTGGGCCAATTAGATAGGTATTGGGATAATCTGTCATGAGACTAGCTTTAACTTTGAGCATATCTAAAACAGGGATACCTTCGGTGATACAGGCGATAATTTTTATCCCTGCGCTGGCAGCTTCTAATATTGCATCCGCTGCAAACGGCGGCGGTACAAAAATCATGCTAGCATCTGCGCCGGTGGCTTCTACCGCGTCTTTTACGGTATTAAACACTGGTTGATCTAAATGTGTTTGGCCACCTTTTCCTGGTGTAACCCCGCCAACAATTTGAGTGCCATAAGAGATGGCTTGCTCGGCGTGAAAGGTACCCTGCTTCCCGGTAAATCCTTGCACGATGACTTTAGTATTTTTGTCGATTAATACGCTCATGCGCTTGCCTCCTTTGCTGCGGCAACAATTTTATCAGCCGCCTCAGCTAAAGAGTTTGCGGCGATAATCGCTAAGCCACCACTACTTGCGCTTTGATCCAAAAGTGCTTTGCCTTCTTC
>Ga0256840_1002602_pt1 | contig 15706 bp, 15 predicted proteins | sample 355202metaG_FD_185969 | JGI IMG/M metagenome (GOLD analysis project Ga0256840, IMG submission 185969) | Hydrothermal vent microbial communities from Mid Atlantic Ridge, Atlantic Ocean - 355-202 | ecosystem: Environmental > Aquatic > Marine > Hydrothermal vents | place: Atlantic Ocean: Mid... | reverse complement strand
AATAAGTGCGATATGCCGTAAAAACGACGAAAACAAGCTAAAAACACGCCATTTTGTGATTAAAAAACAATCATTTGTTTTTTAAGAAAATAAAGGGCTTTTGATGATTGCAGAAGTGATTGTTCTCAGACAGCCTCCTAGGAGGCTGTCCGAGAACTAAGAATTGACTGCAAATGCCATAAACATCATAATCTGAGCTTATCAAATTCGTTAAATAGAATGACTATTCGCCTCTTTTGATAAGCCCACCTTATAATATTTCTAGCATTTTCGTTTCAATCTGAGTTCTCAGACAGCTCCTAGTGTCAAAGCGAAAAGAGTTGCTGCTAATAATGTAGTTGTTGAGTTTTTTATTTTATTTGTCTTTTATAGTTAGTTTGTATATTTAATAATTCAGAAAATTTGTTTTGTTATTCTCTGTCTTGCTTAAATATACACAGTTATTTTTAAAAGGTATGCAGTATTGTTTATTTTCTAAATAAGAAACTCAAGGTAAAAAGACCAGAAAAAAAGCTGGAAAGAATACTCAGTACTAAGCCCGTTGTTCTTCTTAAAACTCTTACTGTGCCTAATGCTGTTTTTCCTAGTAGCTTAAATAGCCCCTTGGTTTTACTTCCATATTTTAAGCTGACTTTTTCAAGGCGGCGAAGGTCGTCTGTGGTTTCAACATATTTGAGCAGGTGAACAGCATCCGTAATGGAGCTTGATTTACGAATAGTATTAACGCTTTTGGCAATTTCTTGCAAAGGTTTGACTGCTTCTGGATGATAGGCTTGTTTTGCGGCACGGCGTAGATTCTTTAAGCCCTTGCCCTGCTTAGCAATTCTGGTAAATACGGGCCAATCAAAGATGTTTCGACCTAGTTTTACTAGGTATTTTTGAAAACGGAGTGTGATTTTTTGTGTTTTTGCGGCTAATTTTATAATTGATGTACCTGCTTTTGCAGGGGCTGCTGAGCCTAATGAGCCAATGGTGAGAGCTGTTAGACCTATTCCTGTGCCTGATAAAGCCACAATTAGTTCATTTACAGGTTTTCCCTGCTGGTATTTGGTATATTCTTTATACAGGTCTCTAGTATCACCAACAACCGTAAAGTCGGCAGTGACTGATCCTGCGATGCCTGATAGGTTGCTGCTCTCACCACTGATGAAACCATCGGCGAAGTTAGTTACTTGAGTTTTTAGGCGATTGAAGTCAGTATCTCTTGCCTGTATTAGAGAATAATATTTTTGATAGTTAACTTTATAGCCATTTGATTTGGCTATATCAAGATACATTCTGGCATCTTCAAAGTCTGAATTTAGAATCGAGGCATCAATTTCTTTGGCTATATCAGCATTAGAAACCTGTGCTTTGAGTTGCTTCTCAATATCAACAAATGTTTCTTGATAGTCCCAATGTTCAAAGACAGAGATTAGGCTCAATACAAATGCACTGAATGATAGGAACAGCAATAAATCTTTAATAATGCTCTTTCTCAAGTGAAATCCATTTTCCCTGCATTAAACCCTCGATGGGTTGATAGCGGGTTTTATAATTCATTTTGCGGCAATTTTTAATCCAAAATCCAGGGTAAATATATTTTTTACCCTGTTGGTTTGCATATTCTATTTGCCATAAAATTGCAAATACGCCCAACCCTCTTTTGTTTCCTTCCACTGGATCAAAAAAAGTATAGACAGCTGAGAACCCTGATTTTAGCACATCTGTCACCGCCACGCCGATAAGTTGTTGTGTATCACCAGAGACTGAGTAAAACTCTATAAATTGTATATTGCACCAATCTGCCAATAAAAAGCTCTCTACTCCTTCTGCATCGGTGCTGTCATGGCGACTTTCAAGATATTTTTTATATAAAGACAAATAAACTTCTTTAAATTCACCTGTATGAATTTTAATGATTAAATCCTGATTTAATTTCCAGTTGCGTTTTTGGCTACGGCTTCTTTTAAATTTAGCCACAGGAATGCGTGTAGTTATACATTCTTCACAGGTATGACAATAAGGTCGATAAATCTGTTTGCCGCTGCGTCGAAAGCCATTCTGGATGAGGTAATCATATACCTCAGGGGTCATTTCATATTCAGGATCGATAACAGCATTACGCGCAATCAGGCCAGGTAAATAAGAACAGGGGTGCATACCTGTTGGAAATATTTTTAACGGATGACTTAATTTCATATTATTTTATTATTCCCCCAATAAATAAGGAGTAATTTAGGGGGCCAACTTGTCGGATTACTCTATCACTAATCTGCCCTCTCCTAATATGGGAAAAGTTAGGAAGGAGGCTTAAATAACTGTAGCTCTCAAATAGCCTCCTAGCAAGACCCTTCTGTACAAGCGGCCTTTTTTAAGCCATCAGCATCAATAATCTGGATATAACCTTTTGATTCTTTAATATAACCTTTGCGTTTCCAATCAGAAATAAAACGGCTGACAGTTTCAATGGTCAAACCGAGCAATGAGCCTATTTCACTTCTTGAAAGGGGAAGTTTTACCCATTGAATATCATTATTCATATCAGTATTAAGGTCAGAACGAATATCAGAGCGACCCAGTGTTAATAGAAAACTCGCTAATTTTTCTGAAGCTTTTTTAGCTCCTAACTCCAACAACATATCTTCTGTTTGACGTAAGTTTTTAATAATCCGAGACATAATAGAGCTATCAACTTCTTGGTTGTTTTTGCGCACTTCACTTAAATCTGGCAATGGCAAGCGACAAACTTCACAAGCCGTAAGAGCGGTTGCGGTATGATTATATTCTTTCCCTGCTAAACCATCAAAGCCAAATAAGTCACCAGCGACAAGAACACGTACAATCTGTACGCGCCCATCAGGTAAACTTTTTGTAATTTTGATCAAGCCTTTTCTTAAAGTGTAGGAGCTTTCATCACTTTTATCATTTTGATGAAAAATAGATTCCCCTGCATCATAAGATATTACTGCTGTGTGAAAATCTTTAATACTGGCTTCTAAAGAATCTTCTGATAAATCAGAAAAAATACTTCGATTTCTAACAGGACACGACAAGCAATGTCCTTTGCTCTTAATATGCGGCATTTAAATCTATCCCCATTAATATTTATTGGGTCATTTTAGCATTGAATATAAGAAGTTAATAATATTAATCTATTAAAAAGGGGTAATCTCCTATGCAACTATGTTTTGATGGAGTAATTAGTTACAAAAGTACCTTATCCTGTATCTTCAGACTGAAATCGCATTTATAAAAACTGCAAAAAAAAGGGGGGGGTATTAAATCCATTAATTACTATGCTTATACCCATCCCCCCCCCTTTTTTTAACTTTTTTACCTGTCTTTACCTATTATTCATTAAGGGAAGCCTGATTAAGTCGTGAATTTGTATAATTAAGAGCATAAGCTCTGTTATGCAAAATAATGAGGCTACATCTACTAGGGGTATATTCATTTATAGTGTGCTTTATGTATAATCCTCGGTCTATTATAAAGAGCGGGATTCCCCATGAGCGCTAGTGAAGGCTGTACAGATAGCAGTTGTGATTTACCTGATATTGCCAATGAGCCACATTCAGGTCCAAATGCACCCCTAAATTGGGTGGGTATGAGTGAGATAGAACTGCCTGTACACATGATTAATGGAAAAGGGGCGCAAATACAAACGGTTGCTCGTGTGCAAGCCTATGTTAATCTGATTGACTCAAATAGCAAAGGCATTCACATGTCACGTCTTTATTTGGCGGTTGATCGAATTTTAAGTGATCATGTTTTAACCCCCGCTTTATTGCATGAAGTGGTTAAGAATTTTGCTGACTCACAGGATGGAATTAGTGATAGCGCCTATCTTGAATGTCGTCTTGAGTTTTTTGAGCGTCGTAGTTCATTAATTAGTAATAATACAGGCTGGAAAAGTTATAAAGTACGCCCTATCACATCTCTTCGCAAAGGGGTTTTAACCACTGAATTAACGATTGAAGTACCTTATTCGTCAACTTGCCCTTGTTCGGCAGCTTTATCACGTGATCTTATTCAGCAGGGCTTTGAGAGTAAGTTTGGTGCGGCCTCGAAAGGAGGCAAAGTGGATTTAAAAGATGTGCATGAATGGCTTGGTACAACCGAGGGCATATCAGCGACGCCACATAGCCAACGAAGCTTGGCGCAGGTGAGAGTAAAGCTATCCGATCACGTCAAAGATTTGCCAATTTCTCGTTTAATTGATGAGATTGAAGAGGCACTATCAACCCCCGTTCAAGCAGCCGTTAAACGTGAGGATGAGCAAGAATTTGCCCGCCTAAATGCTACCAACCTAATGTTTTGTGAAGATGCTGCCCGCCGTGTACAAGCAAAGCTAACGCAAGATAAAACACTGGATGATTTCTGGATTCGCGTCAACCACATGGAAAGCTTGCACCCTCATGATGCTGTAGCAATTGTTACCAAAGGAGTTGAAGGCGGATACCGAGATGACCCGCGCGAGTTTCCACATTAAAGTAGTGGTACAGATAAGAGTGCTATAATTAAGGAAAACCTGATTAAGTCGATTAGAATTTAGCGTAGAAAATAGCTGCAGATTTGTCAAGCTAGAAATAATTGGACTTGATCAGGCTTTCCTTAAAGGAACTAGAATAATAATTAATTGTCTATGCTGACAGTTATAAACATTTTATCAGGAGAGTCATAATGGCAAAGGTAGAAGATGCTATTGCAAATATAAAAAAGTTTGATAAAAACGCAGACGATGCACTGATTACAGCGGTATTCAAAGGCTTAGGACCTGCAGTGCATAATCGCGATGCGAGTTCTGTTTCTTGTTCAGATAAAAAAGAGCTGGCAACAGTTAAAAAGAACTTTCTTATTAAAAAATTAGGGCTTGAAGATGGGCCTGAGTTAGATGCTGCGATTAAAGAAGTCTGCGAGAAAATGAAAGATTCTCGTGTGAAACCACGTGTTGCTTTCTATTATTTCTTAACTAAAAAGTTTAATAAAGAGTCTGTTTACGCTTAAAAGCGAGTAGAACAAAGGGCTTACAAACCTTGCTAAAAATAGGGCTTACTGGAGGCATTGGTTGTGGAAAAAGCACCGCAGTTAATGCCTTTCGCGTTTTGGGTGCAACGATTATTGATGCTGATCAAATAGCAAAAGATATTGTAAAAAAGGGCGCGCCAGCACTAATAGAAATATCCCGTATCTTTGGTCAGCACATCATATTGCCTAATGGTGAATTAGATCGTAGAAAATTAAAACAAATTGTATTTACGGATACACAAGCTTTAGAAAAGTTAGAAGCAATTACACACCCAAGAATACGCACAGAAATAATTTGTCAGATGTCGGCAGCGAGTGAATCCCTCTATGTCGTTGTTGATATTCCGTTATTGCTTGAAGAAAACTACCTTAAATTGTTTGATCGGGTTGTTGTCGTTGATTGCTTACCTGAACAACAAATTGAGCGTGTAATTCAACGAGGCAACTCTAATGAATCAATTATAAAAACCATTATAAAAAAGCAAGTTAGTCGTGAAATACGTTTAAAAGCAGCTTCTGATGTTCTTGATAATACAGGAGATATTAATAGGCTCAAAAATCAAGTTAAAATACTGCATGACTCTTTCCTTAAAAAGGCTACAGAATAAGGAACGCAGGGCAATTAAAGATGATAGAATCGCCTCCTTTATTTGCTAAATACCAAAGAAATTTCATTTACTATGGCCATATACGAACAACCATTAAACGAAAAAATCCGCCTTTTTATAAGATTGACTTATTTAATGGAACGCTTTAATTACCATCTTGAAAAACCTACCCCAGAAAATTGCCAAGCCGCCATCATGGTTCTGCTAGAGCTTTATAATCTGTCATCACGTCTTGATGTGAAAAATGCAGCCTTACATGTACTTGATTTTCAGACACAAGCAGTACGAAATGCTGAAGGAATGGAAAATGTCGATAGTGTTCGTGCAACCCGCATGCTGGAGAAACTTGAAGAAAAAAGTAAGCGTTTATATAGTTTTCGCGGTCAGCTTGGTCAACATTTAAAAATTCATAATTTTTTAAATATATTAAAACAGCGCGCGTCCATAGCTGGCAGTATTAATCGCATGGATATTCCCCTGTTTAATTACTGGCTGAGCCTACCTGAAAAGAAAAAAGTTGAGGATTTACATGACTGGGTAAGACCTTATGGTATTGCCTTTGAAGCCATTCAGTTATTGATGGAGCTTATTTATTCAGGGCCTGACTCTAAAGATGTTGTTGCTACAGGTGGTTTTTACCAAGAAACACTTAGCCACACCAGGGATTATCAACTATTACAAATAGAACTTTCTGATAAATCGACCTATTATCCTGAAATAAGTGCAGGCAAACAGCGTTTTTCAATACGTTTTGTTGATTCGTCCGTGCTTGAAGAAAAAGGCAAGCAAATTGTTAAGGATGTAAGCTTTAAACTAACACTTTTCAGCTTTTAAAGATCAAGAAGTCAATACCTAATTGGGTTGCTTCAATAGTTTAAGTAGGTCCTCTGTACTTATAATATCTTCTAAGCCTGTAGTAACAGAAGATCTATTTGTAGGTTCTGATTTTCTTGAGGTTTGATTCTGTTTAAGTTTTCTCATTAGTTTCTGTGCGCTTGGTATCACTTTTTGTATGTAGCGCTTATTTAAAGATACCCACGCATTACCTGAAGTATTTTTATAATTACAATCTTGTGCGTGATAATCTGCATTGGCAAGTTGATAATGATTATTTTGATAAATCCACATATTCATTGGGCCGCCACATTTAATATCTGATTTAAGCCCAGTTCTTGTTAGATAAATATAAGCAAGAATGTCATTATAATTATTTTGTGACTTACCAAATATTTTGATATAACCATCAGCCTCCATTAATACACGATACTTGTCAGCCTGCCTTTGTAATATCCAAATATGTGGAATACTATCAAGGATAAAGCCCCTTGAGGTCAAGCATAAATACGGTGAACTAGTCACAACCCATTCTTTGGTAGTAGCATTGTTATCCAGATCAAAAGGGTAGCTTAGCGCAGGGCATTTGAGGAGTTTAGCTTTGTTTTTTTGTGTATATAGATAAGCATAAAGTTTTCTAAAGGGGTTGGGCGTACTGTTAGCTAAAACGGCTTGCTTTATACTCTTTGATGACAAAGACTTAAAGCGTTTTTTTGCAGAAGTGTCGTCATTTTTTTGGTAAGCGTAAATAGTCCCTCTTTGCTTATTTGCAGCATGAGGATAACTAGGGTAATCAGAAGAAAACTCTGCTTGAAAAATAAGCTCATGGTATTTAGAGGCTTGGTTAAATTGATCAGCATTTACAGTATTTAGCCATGCAATGCTGATAAATATTGCAAATAACACCCCATTCATTAGCTTTCTTTGAGATAAGCTGCTCTTAAAATATTTCATTGTATTCTTGTCTTTTTTGCTAGGAGGCTGTCCAAGAACTAAGAATTGGCTGCAAACCAGAGTTCTCGGACAATCATCCCTAAGCAACCTTTTCTGGAGTACGTTTTGTTGTTGATGTAGGTTGGACTTTTACTGCAAAACCGTTATCGACTAGTGCCTGCATAATAGCTTTATAGTCCTTCTTTTTTCTACCTTTTCTCACAATATCTGGATGTCTTGCATATTCTTTATGAAATTCTTGCATATCAACTTTATCGTAAAAAATGGCATCTCGTGTAGTTGCTGCATAACTGCCTTCAATACAGCGTCTCATATCGCCATATTGATCCCGTGGTCCAATTGATGCATTACTACAATCATTTGTGGGAACACCAGCGATGGCTTTGTATTCATATCTTTCTTCTTCGGGAGTTCCAGGTTTATTTTTAAAGCCAATAATATAAATATTTGCACCACCACCAATTCGTAACGGTAGAAGTTTAATTTTATTTGCTGGCAATGGAGCACCTTGAAGATCTGTATTTCCTGTTATTTTTCCACTAAGCATTCCATTGATAGAAATAGTATGCTCACCCTTAGTTTGAATATGATTATTCTTGATAATGAGATTTTTAAAAGCTCCATCTGAACCAAAAATACAATTTAACTGTCCCTTAGAGTGCATTATATTTTCAATAATTTCCACATCAGACATTATTGCCCCTGCCATCTGATCAGAGCCAGTATTATTTGGCGCAGGAATAAGTTGTATTATATCTCTATGCGCCACATCTTTAAATTTATTGATAGCAAGGGTCGAAAGGTGTGAGTTAATATCAACTACTAAATCATCAAAATCATTCGAAAAATCTGAATCTATCACATTATCTTCAATTAGCCAGTTTTTTATCACTAGATCCCCTTTGCTTCTTATTCCCATAAAATCACGTATAAAAAAGGAAGCGGGTTTCTTTTTCTTATTGACCTGTAGTTGTGGTGATAAGAATTTTTGTTTATCATTTTCATTAATAGGGAGAGTGTTGGTATAATAATAATTAATATGAACATTGTTATTAATATAATATAAAGGAGCTAGAATATTTTTTCTAATTGCCTCAAAAGCATCCCTATTAGGGTCGTTTTTCATATTTTCTTTACTATACTTTCCCTCTAATAACTCTTTGAAAATAGCACGATGAGCAGAATCTTGATTATAATTTCTCTCAAAATTTTCTGCTATTTCCCTGCTTGGGAAAGTGCTTACAGGAGGGGGAGAACTGGCTGAATCCTCTAGTGCTGCTTTTATTGCTAACACCAAATGATTCATTAGTTTTGCAGCTTCTTTGTTAAAGCGATCTCTATCCTCTCTAAACTCTATCGCTTTTTGATGATCTCCATTAGCTAAAGCAGTTTGTATATTTTCATGTGCTATTGCTGCATTTTCATTAGTCGTTTTAACTTGTTTTTCGACAATAGTTTTAACTGTAGTAAGCTGATTTTTCAGTTGTTTAAGTTTTTTCTCCCAAGAAGTATGTTTTAAAGGGTTCTTTTTTTTGTAAAAAAGGCTGAGCGTCTTAGTTTCCTTTAAATCCTTAGCTAATATCTTTAATCGTAATACTGAAATAAGATTATTACGTTTTGATATTTCTTTATTAAAAAGATTATGTCTTTGCCAATCACCTGTTTGTAGTGCGCTTTGTCTTGCTGTTTCTGCTCTCTTTCTTAGTACAGAAATTTCATCTTGTAGCTGCTTAATGAGCTGCCGATAATCTGCATTGCTTGGCATAATGCAATCCCCCAGTATTGTTTTGTTAACTATACATGCGAGACTGCTTTGCTTTTTATGTATGCTTAAGTTCTCTAAAATCTACTTAGCCCAGTAAATCATTGTTATCAGAGAACTCAATCTAAAATAAAAATCTCACTTTATAGTTTCGTAAGTTACTTAGCCCTAGGATGTTATTAAGAAAGAGAAGAAAAAACGTCTTATCTCAAAAATCCTGTCTCTATACTAATACAGATTCCAATCAGATAAAGGGTAGATATTAACCAGATTAACGGCTTATTTTTAGTTGACTTACACGTAAAAATAAAATAGTAAGTTTGTTGATATGGGTTTGCATTGTTCTTTTTTATCAGTGAAGTTCCTTTTGAGAATCAAAAATACTTGTTTTTTAACTTGCTCTGTAATGAGAAAGCAATTCTGGAAAATGTACAAAAAAGGGGTGAGACACAAGTATCATCGGCTCAGTTTTAAACGGTGAGATCTCTATCTGTGGCTCACGGATGGTTTTCTAAATTTTGTTTGCTTTATGTTTCCTTTTAGTGTTAAATAGAAGCATTAAAGCGCTTAAACGAACAAAAGGTAAATATAAAAATGGATGAGCAAAGAAAGCAAGCACTAGCTGCCGCACTTGGACAAATCGAAAGACAATTTGGTAAAGGCACTGTCATGCGTATGGGGGATTCTGCCGCCGCACGTAATATTGATGTAATCTCAACAGGCTCATTAACGCTAGATTTGGCTCTTGGTATTGGTGGTTTACCTAAAGGTCGAGTAATTGAAATCTATGGCCCAGAATCATCAGGCAAAACAACAATGACATTACACGTTATTGCAGAATGTCAGAAAGCTGGTGGAACTGCGGCATTTATAGATGCAGAACATGCCCTAGATCCAAGTTATGCAGCTAAGTTAGGCGTGAATATTGATGAACTACTGGTTTCACAGCCAGACACAGGAGAGCAAGCATTAGAAGTTACCGATATGCTAGTTCGCTCAGGCGCTATAGATCTAGTTGTTATAGATTCGGTTGCTGCTTTAACACCTAAAGCAGAAATTGAAGGTGATATGGGTGACTCTCACATGGGTCTTCAAGCACGTTTAATGTCACAAGCTTTACGCAAGCTCACCGCAAATATCAAGCGATCTAATACAATGGTATTTTTTATCAACCAAATTCGCATGAAAATTGGTGTTATGTTCGGTAGTCCTGAAACAACGACAGGTGGTAATGCACTTAAGTTTTATTCATCTGTTCGTCTGGATATCAGGCGCATTGGTGCGATCAAAAAAGGTGATGAAATTGTTGGTAATAGTACTCGTATAAAGGTTGTTAAGAATAAAATGGCACCTCCTTTTAAGCAGGCCGAGTTTGAAATCCGCTATGGAGAAGGTGTCTCTCATGTTGGAGAGTTACTAGATTTGGGAGTTCAGGAAGGCTTAGTCAAAAAAGCAGGAGCATGGTACAGCTATAACGGACAGAAAATTGGTCAAGGCAAAGACAATTCTGGCACATATCTAAAAGAAAACCCTAAAATAGCAGAAGAGTTAGAAGCCCTTATACGTGAAAAGCTATTACCAAAAGCTGATGATGATTCTACAGAAGAATCCAACGATTCTGATAAATCAGAAGAAGATACATCTAAATAAAAAATGACTCGCCTCGCATTTAGCAAAAAAGATAATTACACACGTTGCATGAATTCAGCAATTTATTCGCTTGCGATGCGAGAGCACTCCCGTCAAGAAATTTATAACAAGCTAAGTCATAAGGATTTTTCAGATGGAGTCGATATAAATGCATTACTTGATGAGCTAGAAGAAAAAAATTACTTAAATGATAACCGATTTACCGAATGTTTTATTCGATCGCGATCTCAGCGAGGACAAGGAGTAAATAAAATAACAAATGATCTCAGACAACGAGGGATTACCCCTCAATTAATTAGTCGAGCACTAAATGAGTCAAATATAGATTGGTATGAAATGGCAAACAAACAACGAGAGAAAAAATTCGGCAAATCAAAACCAATAAACTACAAAGAGAAAGCTCGGCAAATGCGTTTTTTATTCAATCGTGGATTTGATGCGGAAATAATAAGAAGTGTCTGTAGTACTACAAGTTTGGTTTGATAGATTCAGGATAAGTTTGTAGATACCCATCCCCCCCCTTTTCTTTTTACGAGTTTATGGATTAATCATTATGACAGCCAAGAACAAAGAACCATACCAACAAGCTTATTATCCACCTAAACCAACCGCTTTAACCTGCTTTATGCGTCGTTGCCTAATCTGGCAACATCTGCGCTTTTGGGTGATTAACTTTAAAATCTTTAAATTATTGATGAAATCAAGTCATTGATATTTATGCTAATTTATGAGTCCATATTGAGCTTGTGGATTCAATGCAAATCCCATGAAAAAAATCAGTTAATTGTGGTAAGCTTACGGCTTTTTTTAAAGTATCATTGAACTATAAATAGTAGGCATCCCCCATAAAATGAAGTCAGCCACACGAATCCCTGCCAGTGAACACGGTATAAACCCTAGGGAAATCGACAAAAAAGCACGTTCAATTTTACATGCTTTAACAAAAGCAGGCTACGAGGCCTACTTAGTCGGCGGTGGTGTTCGTGATTTAATGCTGGGTTATCACCCTAAAGATTTTGATATTGCCACCAGTGCGACACCTGAGCAGGTGAAGCAGGTGCTTCCCTCTACACGCATTATTGGTCGTCGTTTTCGTTTGGCGCATGTGCATTTTGGGCGTGAGTATTTTGAGGTTGCGACTTTTCGTGCGCCTCATGATAAAACAGGGCGTGGAAAAACAAGTGAACACGGGCAGATTATTCACGATAATGTGTATGGCACAGTGGTTGAGGATGCTTTTCGTCGTGATTTTAGTATCAACGCATTTTTCTATGATTTAGAAACAGGTGATGTGCTGGATTTTGTTGGTGCAATGGCTGATCTAAAAATAAAACAATTACGAATTATCGGTGATCCCGAGGTGCGTTATCGCGAAGACCCCGTTCGTATGTTGCGTGCTATTCGTTTTGCAGCTAAGTTGGGTTTGACCATAGAACCTGCTTCAGAAGCTCCCATTCGTCAATTCGCCTCATTATTAGATAATATTGCTCCCGCACGTTTATTTGATGAAGCACTTAAAATTTTTCATGGTGGAAAAGCTATTAGAACGCTGGAATTGCTCCGTGATTATCATTTATTTGAATGTCTGTTTCCTGCCGCTGAAAGAGGCTTGCAAGAAGATGCAATTGAAAGTGGTGGTGATGGGTCTTTTCGCGAATTGGTCTATGCCGCGCTAAAAAATACTGATAATAGAATTCGCAAAGATTTGCCTGTGACTCCTGCATTTTTATTTGCAGTCATGCTTTGGAAGCGAGTGCGTGAAGATGCAAAGGCTTACCAGCAAGAAGGTAATCCTGCTTTGCAATCTGTTCATCTAGCTGCTAGTGATGCTTTTTCTGAGCAGGTCAAATGCCTTTCAGTGCCGCGTCGCTTTAGCAATATGACTCGTGAAATCTGGACTTTACAAGGTCTATTCAAATTTAAAAACCAGCGTCGTGTATTGAATTTTCTGGAGCAACGGCGTTTTCGTGCTGCCTATGACTTTATGTGTTTACGTGCAAAATCGGGGGAAACATCCTTTGATGATTGTGAGTGGTGGACATTAATTCAGGAAGTGGATATGGATGAGAAAATTGCTATGTGTCAACGAGTTACACCTGGGAAGGCTAAGAAGAAGAGAAAGACACGACAAAAACGTCGTATTAGTGAATAGAAACGGATAATAAGAAGCCACAGCTTTAAATATAAACCTGAATCCGTGAGGCTACTACGGCATGATGAACAAGTTATTGATTCCACAGCGGTTTAAAAAATACCCGCTTAACCTATGGGTGAAGCTAAGATTTTTTAATTCCACTGTGAAACCAATACCTTATCCCTCATATCCGCATTAGCCTCACGGATTCAGGATAAACACATCTAAAAAAAGTATAAAAAAAGGGGGGGGATGGGTATTAATAAAATATTCACAAACTGTTATGTCGCGCTGGGTAGTAATTTGGGGGATTCTCGTGGCTATCTTGACAAAGCCATCGTTAGCTTGCAACAGCATTCATCAATAGAAAATCTACAAATATCCCACTACTATCAGAGTAAACCTCATGGCCCTCAAGATCAGCCAGATTATATTAATGCGGCGGTGAGTTTTGATACTGATTTATCGGCAGAAGCATTACTCGATGAATTACAAAAAATAGAAAATAATAACCAACGGCTTCGTCAAGGTGTATCTCGATGGAGTGCGCGAACTTTAGATCTAGATCTTTTGTTTTATGGTGATCAATACATTGAGACAAAGCGTTTAACAGTGCCTCACCCACGAATTTGTGAACGTGCTTTTGTATTGCTACCACTAAGCGATTTGGGGGCTAACTGCAAAAGCATAAATAAAACGACTATAAAAGAATGTATCGAAGCCTTGCCAGGTTCTGAATTAAAAAATATTAAGAAGATTAAGGAAATAGAGTTATGACACAACACGTTACTGTAAACACCATTCGTAATATGAAGCAGGAGGGGAAAAAAATTGTTGCCTTGACAGCTTATGATGCCAGTTTTGCTCGCATTATTGATGAGCAGGGTGTTGATATTATTTTGGTGGGTGATTCGCTAGGCATGGTTATGCAGGGGCATGATTCAACCGTATCAGTTACAGTAGATGATATTATTTATCATAGCAAAGCGGTTGCGCCTCAGTGTAAACGCGCCTTGCTTATGGCAGATCTTCCCTTTATGAGCTACACCAATCCTGATCAAGCAATTGCCAATGCTGCCAGAATAATGCAAGAAGGATTGGCACATATTGTTAAACTTGAAGGTGGAGAAGCGCAACTAGATACTGTGCGCCACATGACACGACATGGTGTTCCTGTTTGTGCGCATTTAGGATTAACACCACAAACAGTACATAAACTAGGCGGTTATCGGGTTCAAGGTCGGCCTGCTGCTGATGCTCAACAAATGCTAGCAGATGCACTGGCATTGCAAGATGCTGGTGCAGATGCTTTAGTGCTTGAATGTGTGCCAGTGCCCTTAGCAATTCAGCTAACACAAGAGCTTGAAATACCGACTATCGGTATTGGTGCGGGAGGAGTCTGTGATGGACAGGTTCTAGTTTTACAAGATATGATTGGTATTTCATCGTTTGCGCCTAAGTTTACGACTAATTTTTTAGTTGAAGGGCGCAATATTCCTGAGGCAATTACTGCCTATGTACAGGCAGTTAAGGAAGGAAGCTTTCCTGCCGATGAACAATGTTTCTTTTAATAAGACAATTATTATATGATTCAAGCAAATGATAAAGATGCCTTGCGAGTAGTCATGCGCGGCTATCGTTCAAATTCCGAAACCACTGCTTTTGTGCCCACCTTGGGGAATTTGCATGACGGACATTTATCACTGGTGCGTAAGGCAAGAGAAGTTGCAGATCGTGTGGTTGTCTCGATTTTTATTAACCCCACACAATTTGATAAGGCTGAGGACTTAGCCGCTTATCCACGCACACTTGAAAATGATCTCAAGCTATTAAAGCAAGAAAAAATTGATTTAGTATTTTTACCTGAAGCGGATGAAATGTATCCAGAAGGTAGTGCTGCACGGGTTGAAGTTGATGGTATTAGCGATATACTCGAAGGTGACTCACGCCCAGGGCATTTTTCAGGGGTTGCCACCATTGTTGCAAAACTATTTAATCTAGTGCAGCCCGATGTATCTGTCTTTGGAGAGAAAGATTTTCAGCAGCTTATGTTGATTCGACGCATGGTTGATGATTTAGATTTTGGTATAGAAATTATAGCCGCACCAACTGCCCGAGAAGAGAGTGGTTTGGCAATGAGCTCACGAAACAATTATTTGAATGAGCAACAGCGTAATGCTATAGCCCCTAAGTTATATGCCGAGCTAACAGCAATTCACAAATCAATTCAAGCGGGTGTACGAGATTATTTAAAGCTACAAAAAGAAGTGACTGAAGTGTTAAATCAACAGGGCTTTACCACTGATTATATCGAAATCCGTAATGCCAGTGACTTATCAGTAGCACAGGAAAATGACAAAGAACTGGTTATACTCGCATCAGCATGGCTAGGAAAAGCACGTTTAATTGATAATTTAAGGGTTTCTCTTTAGATGTATTGATAAGCCTAAATATACAAATCTAAAAATACAAACCCATCCACCCCCCCAATGTCATTGAAATAAGCATAAGCAATTGATATCACTAAGCATACCTGTAACCTTTCCTGCACATAAGTCGTCTACAGCGTATTTTCTCACGCTCAAAACTTCTACCTGGTCGTATCGGTGTCAGGTTTTTGCTGATGGTCTGTAAGGATTCCTGTATATCAATATCGAGCAACAAGCCATTGAGTGCACTAACCAAAATATCTTTTACAGAAGATATTGCTTTACTAAAGTTTATCTTATAAGTGAGTTTTCTTTTTGCTACACG
>Ga0256840_1002601_pt1 | contig 15709 bp, 17 predicted proteins | sample 355202metaG_FD_185969 | JGI IMG/M metagenome (GOLD analysis project Ga0256840, IMG submission 185969) | Hydrothermal vent microbial communities from Mid Atlantic Ridge, Atlantic Ocean - 355-202 | ecosystem: Environmental > Aquatic > Marine > Hydrothermal vents | place: Atlantic Ocean: Mid... | reverse complement strand
CTCTTTGAGGCTCTCTTTATCGGCAAAGGCTATACCGTATATGCGGGTCAGCATCTCATTCTTTTCGTCACCGCCGAGATAAGCTCCGGCAACTCTTGTCAGCTTGAAGTTTCTCAAATACTTCGTATTCGGCACATGGGGGCCGCGACAGAGATCTTCGAAATCTCCCTGCCTATATATACAAAGGCGGTCATCCTCTATCTTTTTCATGACCTCCCGCTTCAAGTCGTCACCGGCGAACTTCTCTTCAGCTTCCGATTTTGAAATACAGTAGCGCTCGATATCCAGCTTTTTACCGGCGAGTTTCTGCATCGTTTTTTCGATTTTCTTCAAGTCGCCGTCACCGATCTTCTCGTCGACTCTGAAGTCGTAGTAAAAGCCTTCGTCGACTACGGGCCCTACAAAAAATTTGGCATCAGGGTAGAGCTGCTTGATGGCTTGAGCCATTAGGTGAGCGGTTGAGTGGCGTATGACTTCGAGAGCTTCCGGAGAGTTGTCGTAATATATCGGTTCACAATCTTCGCAACCTGTTTCGGCGGCGGTTTGAGTGTCTACTATCTGCCCATCTTTCGATTTATAGGCGATGATCTCTTTCTCTTCCAAGCAATTCCTTGTTTAAACTAAAAGTTAAAAATTAAAAACTAAAAGTTATTGTACTAAATTTTTTAGGCAAAACAATACAATTTTGGTTTTTTCCAAACTTTCAGTTTTTAATTTTCAACTTTCAAATAAAGAAGTGGTGGCCACGACAGGACTTGAACCTGTGACCACTACCATGTCAAGGTAGTGCTCTACCAACTGAGCTACGCGACCATCCGTTGCGGTTATATTAGCAGAAAAAATGCTTATTTTCCATAAAATGGAGTCCAAGCGGGGTTTTTGTGCGGGAATTATACAGAATATTCATTGATTTTTCCTTAAATCTTTTCGGAAAAAGAGGTGATCTGCAACCATCCAGACTACGGCGAAGTCTATCATGACATCTGCGAAATTGAATATGGCGAAGTCAAAACCGCAGTGCCAGTGAACGTAGTCCACTACCCCTCCGTGCATAAAACGATCGGCTATATTGCTTATGGCCGCACCGAAAAGAATACCAAGAGGCAGTGCGTACTCTCTCATATGCTTTCCGTGTATGATATAGCCCAAAACGGCCGCAAGAAGTGCGATCTGAATCCACTTCAGATATGGGCCCAAAAAGGCGAACATCGAAAACGCCACTCCCTTGTTGTAGACAAGAGAGAGCGTAATACACTCGCTTTCCCATCTCCAACCGGCAAGAAATATCTCTTTGATACTCTGGTCTACAATATATATACCGAAGAGAGCCAGCACAAAAGATAACCAGCTTTTCAAATCTGCTCTATCCATTTAGGGCTTTTTTGAAAAACTTCTCCAGCTCCTCCATCCACTTCTCGATCTTGCCGGCATTTTTGCCTTCAAGGAGTATACGAAGTTTGTTTTCCGTTCCGCTGTAGCGGATGAGCGAACGAAGGCCATCGGCTTTGATCTTCTCCTCTCTCTCCTTCAACCCTTCAATTGTATCGAGCGGCTTCTTTTCCGATACATAGAGGTTTTTAAGCTGCTGAGGGTAAAGTTCGAAAGGGTTTAGAACTTCGCTGGCTATTTTACCCTCCCTTAAAATCAGTGCGATAGTCTGAAGTGCCGTAACAAGGCCGTCCCCCGTCTTGGCATACTCGCTGAATATAACGTGGCCGCTCTGCTCTCCGCCCAGAACGCACCCATTCTTTTGCATCTCCTCGAGGACATATTTATCGCCCACGTTGGATCTGATAAGTTTTATCCCGCGGGATTTCAAAAAGTCTTCGAACCCCTGGTTGCTCATGACAGTCGCAACCACGCAATCGTTCGTCAACTTGCCGTTCTTTTTCAGATAGATAGCCAATGCTCCTATAAGTTTGTCCCCATCGACCTGCTCTCCATTTTCATCCACAACCACGAGCCTGTCTGCATCTCCATCGAAAGCGAAGCCGATATCGGCTCTATACTCCCTTACCTTTTCGCTCAACGCTTCAGGGTGCATCGCACCGCAATTGTCGTTTATGTTGTAGCCGTTGGGTTGGTTGTTTATGACTATGACATCTGCGCCAAGCTCTTCGAAGACGGTAGGGGCCACTTTGTATGCCGCACCGTTTGCGGTATCCAGCACTACCCTTACGTTGTTGAGAGTCAAATCGGTAGAAAACGAGTTCTTAAGCTGAACTATATAGCGCCCTATGACATCGTCGATACGCTTGGATGAGGCTATCTCTCTGCCGGTTTTACGTCCTGACATAATAAGCTCTTCATTGAAAAAAATATCCTCTATAGCAGCTTCATCCTTTTCGTTCAACTTGTTTCCGTGAGCATCGAAAAATTTTATTCCGTTATCTTCATATGGGTTGTGGCTCGCACTTATCATTATGCCGGCGTCACACCTCATATTTTCGGTAAGAAAAGCTATGGCCGGAGTCGGCATGGGGCCAATCTGAATTACATTGTAGCCGACGGCCGTCAACCCGCTGACAAGAGCGTTCTCTATCATGTAACCGCTTCGCCTTGTATCTTTACCTACCAGTATCTTGTTGGTTTTGGCATGTTTCCTGAAGTATATACCGGCTGCCATCGCCAGCTTCATCGCCACAAAAGCGTCAAGATCTTTACCTGCAAGCCCTCTTACCCCATCCGTACCGAAAAGTCTCATCTCTCCCCTTTGTAGAATTCTTACATTTAATTTAAATTTAATAAACTTTAAGCTATGATTCCCCAGAATTTTCTAACGACAAGGATTATACCATATGGCACATCATAAATCAGCGATAAAACGTATTCGTCAGACAGCGAAGCGCACGACACGCAACCGCTACTATAAAACACGTATCAAAAACATTGTAAAGGCGGTCGTTACAGCCGTAGAGAGCGGCGATAAAGAGGCTGCGGAAAATGCGATGAAGATAGCTAACCGCGAACTTCACAAATATGTAAGCAAAGGAATCTTGAAAAAGAATACGGCTGCCCGTAAAGTAAGCCGCCTACAGACGAAAGTCAACGCACTCGGCGCGGCGTAACAACCGCCCGTGCCTCTCGGACAAAACCAAAAATTCCGACGCCGCTAAATGCTTAAAGAGAAACTCCAACCCTTTATAGACCGATACAACGAAATCAACACACTTCTAAGCTCTCCCGATATAACAGGCGACATAAAGAAGATGACCGCCCTCTCGAAAGAGCAGTCCGATCTCGAACCGCTCGTGGAGAAGGCTAAAGCCTACATAGAGACCGTAGAAGCTATCGAGGAGAACCGCTCTTTGCTCTCGGATCCCGAGCTTGGAGAGCTTGCGGCCGAGGAGCTCAAAGAGCTCGAGCCAAAGCTCGAAGAGATGAACGAAGAGATCAAACTTCTTCTGCTTCCGAAAGACCCCAACGACGACAAGAACATATACCTCGAAATTCGGGCAGGTACCGGCGGAGACGAGGCGGCTCTCTTTGTCGGAGACCTCTTCAAAGCGTATGTAAGGTATGCAGAGAACAAAGGGTGGAAGATTGTCATAGAGAGCTCAAGCGAAAGCGAAGCGGGGGGATACAAAGAGATAGTCGCCCTCATAAAGGGCGAAAAAGTCTACAGCAGGCTCAAGTACGAAGCCGGTACCCACCGTGTGCAGCGGGTTCCGGCTACGGAGTCTCAGGGGCGGATACACACTTCAGCCGTTACGGTAGCCGTCCTGCCGGAAGTTGAAGATGTGGATGTGCAGATAAATCCCAACGATTTGAAGATAGATGTCTATCGCTCCAGCGGATGCGGGGGCCAGTCGGTCAACACTACCGACTCCGCAGTGCGCATAACCCATATTCCTACAGGCATCGTGGTTTCTATGCAGGATGAGAAATCGCAGCATAAAAACAGGGAGAAGGCGCTGAAAATTCTGAAAGCGAGAGTCTACGAAAAGCATCTGCAAGAGCAGCTTGCCGCTTCGAGTGCCGACAGAAAAGCCCAGGTCGGTTCAGGGGACAGAAGCGAACGCATAAGAACCTACAACTACCCCCAAAACCGCATAACGGACCATAGAATCGGCCTTACCCTCTACAGACTCAACGAGATTATGGAGGGTGGACTGCTAGACGAGATCATAGAACCGCTCATCGCCCATTTCCAAGCCGAAGCGATCAAAGAGGCCGGCCTCCAATAATGAGTCGGCTCTAAAAGCCTTCTATACCTCTTGTTATATTGGAGGAGAGCATAGCGAGCTCTCTTCCGACGGAGAGCCTCCGCTCTGAGCCGGATCTGTCGTCAAGCAGATTCCATCCATGTTTGACTATGGTGTTTTTGACCATCTTTGTATACTTCTCTCTCATTTGCGAGTAGCGCTCCAGATATGTCGCAGCGATGAAACCGCTAAACTGCATACCCTTCTCTCTCGCTTCGTAGCGCGCCTCCCTGAACTCCGCATAAGCCCAGTGGCGATTTAGGTTTCTCATATATGAGGCTATCGAATCTTCCAAAGAATAGAATATCCTTATCTTGTACCTCTCCCCTTCGGGCCTGTTTTTTGGGATTATCCCCTTTTTGCCCCATGTCCATTCGCCAAAAAGGTTGTTGGCCTCTTTTGCGAAGCGGCTTTTACCCCAGTTGCTCTCTATGGCAGCTTGAGCCAATACCAAAGATACCGGAATCGTATCGACTCTTTTAAGGTACTCTCTCTTGTCGTAAAGGGACTTTATACGATACTTCTTCGCGATCTTGGCAAGCCTTGCAACCGCTTCCGGATTCGCTATGCCATCTTCGGTAAAGTGAGAGAAAAAGGCTTCAACAAAAGCGCGTTCACGCCTTATCTTCTCCTCCTCTTTCAAAATAAGGGGGTATAGTATCTTCACGAAACGCTCTTTTTGCTCTTTTTTATCTTTTATCTTATAGTAGTCCGCCGGAAACGACTTCAGCGTATCGGCGACCATTACTGCCGACATAAACAGCAGCCCTGTAACCATTCTAATCAAATTTTCTCTCCAGTTTGGCATCGAATATATGGCGAACCTCCCCTTTCAGGGTCAATGTCTCGCCCTCTTTGGCAAGTTCCAGCCTCTCGCCGCCCGTTGGAACGACGATCATGGAGTCCGGTGCCCTGCCCTCAAGATTTGCACGCAGAAACGATGCGGCCATGCCCGTTCCGCATGCAAGAGTCTCATCCTCCACACCTCTTTCGTAAGTGCGTACTCTAAGCAGCCCATTTTCGATAGATGCGATATTCACGTTGGCGTCAAACCTATTGCGCAGCTCTCTTGCCTCATCTTTGTCAAAAGTGTCAACACTCTCGACGATAGCTACAAGGTGGGGCACTCCCGTATCGACAAGCCACCACACCTTCCCGCCGCTCTCGATGGATCGATCGAGAATTTCAGGAGGTGTCAACTCGCTTTTGACAACGCCTCCGTCAACTTCCGCCTCTATGGCACCGGCTTGCGTCAAGAAGCGCATTTTACTTCCTGCAAGCCCCTCTTTCAGGGCATAATGGGCTGCGGCACGACTTCCGTTTCCGCACATTGCGGCACCGCTTCCGTCAGCGTTGTAAAACTGCCATTCAAAATCGTAATCGGGATGCGGAAGCAAAACTATCAAACCGTCGGCGCCGACACCCTCTTGCCTGTCGCAAAGGGCTTTGGCCAGATTTGAGCGATCTTTTTTGACAAATGTATGGAAAATCACGAAATCGTTTCCGCTAGCCGAATATTTTGCTACCGTCATCTTGCATCCTATTTTTAACAAATCTTAAGTTTGGAGTTCGCGCAACATCAACCAATCAATAAATAGATTGGCAAAAAATCGGGTGCAATTATATCACAGCTTAAAGGTCGCTTATATTAAGGAGAATTATTAGTTAAATTACCTGTTTTTGGTAATCTCATCGAAGACGCGCTCACATTCGCGCTGTAAATCTTTAAGTTTTCTGCTATTGTCGATAAGGTAGGTGGCCCGCTCCTTTTTCTCCTCTATATCGATCTGAGCATCGAGTCTGGCTTCCGCCTCCTCTTCACTCAGCCCCTCTCTCTCCATAAGCCTCTTTTTTTGAGTCTCGCGCGGAGCGTAAACCACTATGACCCTCTCTATCGGGTAGGCGCCGGTTTCAAAAAAGAGGGGAATGTCTATTATGTAAGGGCCCCCGAGCCTCTCCTGCTCTTCGCTTAGTCTCACTATCTCATCTCTGATCTTGGGATGGAGAAGCTCTTCGAGTCTCTTTCTCGCCTCTTTGTCGCCAAATATCAATGCAGCGAGAGCTTTTCTGTCGACAACGCCATCTTTGAGGTACTCTTTCCCGAAAAGCTTCGCTACATTTTCAGCCTCTTTCTGCAAAACCTCTCTAGCTACAACATCGGCGTCTATAACCCTTAGCCCATAGAGCTTCAGCAGATTGGAAGCGGTCGATTTTCCGCTCGCTATACCTCCGGTAAGGGCTATTGCGTGTTCGAAAGCCATCTATCTTTTTATGTACTCTCTCAATTTTTCGAACGTCTCTGTCGGCAGAGCGAATCTGGCCACATGCAGATCGCTGTTGTAGTAGACAAACCCGTCGGTAAGGTCTGCTCTTTGCAGGTTTATGTCGGCAGTGGGATGGAAAAACCTGCTTCCCATAGCGAGCCACCTCTCACCTCCAGCCTGAACCATAGATGTGTAGCTAAAAGGCATAACTATCTTGAACCCATCATCAAGTGCCGATAGTGCCGCTTTATGGCCCGCCATATCGAAAAGCTGACTCGAAGCGTCGGTAACCACCAGCCCTTTTTCGCCAAGAAGCCGCCCGATCTCGGAAAAGAAGGAGGCATCGTCGAAATCGATCTCGTCGAATCTGTTTAGAAAAACTATATCGTAACTCCCCTCTTTGCAACCCTTCATAAACTCAAAAGCCGAACCGCTGTTCAACGCAACACGCTCATCTTGCAAAGCTTTTGAATACAACCCGGCAGCTTCGGCAGCTTCGACGACCTCCTCGCTTCTTTCGACAATATCTATCTTTACCTCTTTGTGTTTCAAAAGCTCTGCCGCCAAAGCCCCGTCGCCTCCATCTACAACCAGAACGGTTTTTGGCTCTTCGTGGGTACACATGGCCGTATGTGCCATTATTTCATGCCTCATTGCACTGTCATGTTCACAATAGAGCGCCCTACCGCCGCAAAGAAACACCTTCCCAAAGTAACCGGAGTCGTAAACTTCGACACCGTTTTTGTCGAATATCTTCTCTTTCATACCGTATTCATTTCTAAGAACACCATCGACTTCCTGAGTCAACCACATATCAAACTCCGATTTTCAAATTTTGCAAGATTGTATCAAAATCGCTTTAAAGGGGTTTTAACCAAAAAGGCTTTTGCCGGCAAGAAAGGTAACGAATATGAGCAGAGTCAAGACGCCGAACCTGTTTATGTATCTTTTGTTGTTTATAAATACGGATATTACGGTACCGGCAAGAACAAGAAGTATCAAGAGGGCGTAAAGTATGAAAATGAGCGCTATCTGCTCTTCTGGAAGCTCCATTTTCGGAGCGTCGAAAATGAAAGTCTGCGCCGCAGTCCATACGATCCAGACAAAAATCATTACAGAAAAAAAGAACAACCAAAAAAGCATCTGAACTTTACCGCTTTGCTTCATATATGAAATTTACTCCAAAATATTTACACTATAATACTCAAAAAAGGTTTAAGGAGAGTATCATGAGTGCACTGGTCGAATTCGCCATGTTTCCTACCGACAAAGGGGAGAGTGTAAGCGCATATGTCAGCAGAATCATGAAGGTTTTTGAAGAGAACGGCATAGAGCATATGCTTACACCGATGGGGACGATATTCGAGTGTGAAACGGTAGAGGAGGCGACGGAGGTGATAAACCTCGCCTACTCCGTGCTTGAACCGGACTGCAACAGGGTTTACACCAACATAAAAATGGATATACGAAAAGGGAAATCGGGCCGCATAAAGCAGAAGATAGCTTCTATTCAAAAACATTTATCGGAAAGTTAATGTGATATAATTTCACAAAATTTTGGTATGGAGGCATAATATGTGCGCTGAAAGAGTTCAGAGAATTTTGACCGCTATAATGCTTGGGATAGCTCTTATGTTCATGGCCCAGGGAGCGGGAGGAGATGCGCTTTCGCTCAAAATCGGAGTCGCTCTTCAAGTTTTTATTATAATAATGATGCTGGTTTGGGCATTTACCAACTTCTGTCCATCTCTTTGGTTCTTCAATAAAATGTTCGGGCCGTGCGACTGGGACAAAAAGAAGACTTCAGATGAGTAACGTAAGCTACAAAGATGCCGGCGTAGATATAGATGCTGGAAACGCCTTCGTCGAGGCCATAAAACCGGCCGTCAAATCCACTTTCGACTCCAACGTCATAGGCGGTATCGGCTCTTTCGCCGGAGCCTACGCCCTTCCCGGAGGATACAAAGAGCCCGTCATGCTTGCGGCTACCGATGGAGTCGGCACCAAACTCAAACTTGCCATCGAAAGCGGCAAACTTGACACCGTAGGGGTCGACCTTGTGGCTATGTGCGTAAACGACCTCATATGCAACTTCGGGACACCCCTTTTTTTCCTCGACTACTACGCAACGGGCAAGCTTGAAGTCGAAGAGGCGAAAGCCGTAGTAGAAGGGATCGCCGAAGGGTGCCGCCAGAGCGAGTGCGCCCTCATAGGCGGAGAGACGGCCGAAATGCCCGGAATGTACAGCGAAAAAGATTTCGACCTGGCCGGATTTAGCGTAGGAATCGCCGAAAAGAGCGAAATGCACAGGCTAGAGCACGTAAAAGAGGGAGATATTCTGGTGGCACTACCAAGCAGCGGAATACACTCCAACGGCTTCTCTCTGGTTAGAAAACTTCTTTTTGAAAAACTCGGCATGAGCTTTGACGACAATTTTGAAGGCAAGCCTCTTATCGATACACTTTTGACACCTACGCGAATCTATGTCAAAACATTCAAGCGATTAAAAGATAAGATAAACGCACTTGCCCATATTACCGGCGGCGGCCTTGTCGAAAACCTCCCCAGGGTGCTTCCTGAAAACCTGCATGCATACATAGACTACTCCAAAATCAGAACCCTGCCCATATTCGACCTCATCGGCGAACATGTAGAGAGAGAGGAGATGTTCCGGACCTTCAATATGGGTGTCGGAATGGTTCTTGCCGTAAGCCCCGACAACGTTACCGAAGTTCTTGAAAACAGCGACGGCTACGTAATAGGCGAACTCAAAGCAGGTGAAAAAGGTGTGACTCTCTTTTGATATTCTCCATATCGAAAATCTTTACCGCCTTTATTCTGCCGCCGGGGCTTTTTATCCTGATCCTGGCGCTCTGCGCACTTTTTATAAAGCGGGCAAGACTCCCTCTTGGGCTTGCCGCCGCTTTTTTGTACCTTATCAGTATAAATCCGGTAGCGGACAAGATGCTATCTTATTACGAAGATCCCTTTAGGAGCCAAACCATACCCCAAAAAGCGGATGCGGTCGTAACGCTCGGCGGCGGCAATATAGAAGGAAACCCGATACCTTTGGTAGATGAATCTTTCAAACGCCACATATACGGTCTCTCTATAGCCAAGAAGCTTGATATTCCCGTAATCGTAAGCGGTAGAGGGGATGAAGGATACAATGAGTTTCTGGGCCTATTGGATACGTTAAGAGCCCTTGATCCGATAGTTGCGAAAGAGATGAACGTCTCAAAAGGGTATGTAGAGCATTTTGCTATCATTCCCGAAACCGAGAGTGCGGATACCTACGAAAATGCGAAAAACGCCGTCTCCATCATAGGAAAGGAAGATCTGGCCATCATCGTCGTCACTTCCGCTTACCACATGAAACGGGCCCTCCGCCTCTTTCGGCTTGCCGGCGTAAAAAACCTATACCCGGCAGCAGTAAACTTCTATATAAACAGAGGCAAGAGTTCATACGATTGGCGCGATTTTCTCCCATCCATAGAGGCGCTCTCAAACAGCTACAGAGCGTTGCACGAGTTTTTCGGCCTGATAAAAGTAAGACTCAGAGAGCTTAGAGGGTAGTTTTGGGATACGGGATGTGGGGGTTGGGATATAGTTGCTGGGATGTGGTTGTTGGGATATGGGGGTTGGATGATGGCGCGGTGGACGAGACTCGAACTCGCGACCCCCGCCGTGACAGGGCGGTATTCTAACCAACTGAACTACCACCGCACCTATTAACAGAATTTTAAATCTTGTATGTTATGGTGGTGACCCGTGTTGGGTTCGAACCAACGGCCCATTCCTTAAAAGGGAATTGCTCTACCGGCTGAGCTAACGGGTCAACAGGAGTGAAATTATAGCCGCTTTTCTTTAAAATCTAATTATAAACCTGTTCTTTCCATCCTTGTGCTCATACAAAAAAGCGAACCCGTGCGCTTTTACGATCAGATCTACGATATACAGGCCAAGCCCCAGCCCGCTTACCGCCCCTTCTCCTTGAGTATAGGGCTGAGTATAGTAGGAGAGCGGGTGCTCCAACTCTTTGCCGACGCTTTCGACAACTATCTCTTTCGAGCCGGCTTCAACCATGAAGCGTTTTTGTTCCGAATATTTCATGGCATTGTCTATGAGGTTTTTCAAAGCTATGCTGAAGAGTTTGAAATCGACCTCTATCCGCACCGGCTCTATACGGTACTCCCCTCTTTCCCTATCTATCATCGCCAAATCTATCGCCTGGTCGACAAGGTCTTCTATCATGACGGAGCGTTTATTCATCGGAAATCTGCCGCTGTTTAGCTGCTCCACCGTACCGAACTCGCTTATGGCGCCGTCCATACGGGCGAAAATGGTCTCAAGTCTCTCTTTCTGTTTCGATTCGGGCAACATCTGCACGGTCAAAGTCCCCTTGGCAAGAGGCGTCTTCAGCTCATGCATTATGTTTCTTACAAAGAGGTTTCTGGAGTCTATTAGCTTCCTGATTCTTCCTATCGCTTCATCTATCGCCTGTGAAACCTGGGCGATCTCGTCACTTCCTTCGATCCTGCACTTTATGTCAAGCCGACCCTCTCCAAACTCCCGTATGCAGCGCTGCAAAGATTTAAGAGGCTTCAGTTTCAGCCATATCGCCCAATAGATAAGAAGCATCAAAATGGTCGTAAGGGCGAAGTAGATCCAGACCACTTTCGGATCGTAGGGTTTGAACTTCAGATCTTCAAAGAGTATGAGCCTGCCGAAGCTGTTGATGAGAAGGTAGATCTTTCCATCCTTTTGCAACATATCTATGAAACCGAAAGGTGTAGGCTGGCGACCGAGCAGTTTGGCATCTTTAAGAAGCCTGACTCCATCTTCCCTGCTCTTTATCCACTTCATCCCGTACTTGAGCGCAGTCTCCTCTATCTCCTCCGTTGCATTGCTACGCTCGAGTCTTAGAAGAATGTTTTGCGCAAAGAGTATATTTCGCTGTACCATCATCTGGGAGTGTCTGTACCTGTCCCCGACGGAGTAGAAGTAAAATGCGGTACCTGCAGCAAGAATTGCCATAAGAAAAATGGCGGTGATGAAAACAAATATCGAAACGCGTCTCATGGAGTCAAACGATACCCGAGTCCCCGCACGGAACGGATGTAGCGAGGCTGTTTCGGATTGTCGGAGAGTTTGTGTCTTATGCGGCTGATTATGACGTCTATGCTCTTTAGAGAACTCTCTTCGTGTATGGCGTCTACATTGTAGATGAGATCCTCTCTTGAGACTACTTCGTTGGCATGCTCCAACATATAGGACAATATGCCGTATTCGGCAGCCGTAAGGTGAAGAGGCCTATTTTTGAAGTAGATCATCTTCGTCTCTTCATCCAGCCTCAAGTCGGCATCTTTTCTATCCTCTTCGCCCCTCTTTCCGTCCCGCCCCGTTCGGCGCAGGATACTCTTTATGCGGGCCACCAGCTCTCTTGGGTCGTAAGGCTTGGGAAGGTAGTCATCGGCACCCTTTTCCAGACCCACTATTTTGTCGGTAAGGTCGCTTCTTGCAGATGAGATCACTATGGGGACGTCGCTCTTTTTTCGTATCTGCTCGCAAACTTCCAAGCCGTCCATTCCGGGCAGGCTGAGATCGAGAATGACAAGGTCGAAATCGTGAGTCTCAAGCTCGCTAAGCCCCAAGAATGGCTCAGGAACGTTTACGGTCTCTATATTGAACTTTTGCAGATATTCGCTAAGAATCTCCGCAAGCTCCTCGTCATCCTCTATCATCAGCACTTTGGTCATCTGCTCTCCTACCTTACGACCAGTATCTTTATCATCCCTCTTCTATTTATGTAGACACGTTTGTCTCCGGGGTACTTCTTCATAGCTTTTCTGACGTCACCGACACGCTTGATCATAGTATCTTCTATCTGAATGATAATGTCTCCGGGCATAAATCCCGCTTTATCGGCAGCACTTTCAGGCTTGACATCCGTAACCATAACGCCCTCTATATCTTCAGGGATACCCATCTGCCTGCGCATCCGATCGGTCAGGTTTTGCAGAGATAGCCCCTCCACGAAGCCTCCGCTGCTTTGGCCTCCCCCTATAGCACTCTCTGGAAATTTAGCCAGTTTGGCCGTCACGCTTTCAATCTTTTTGTTGCGTTCGATGGTGATTTTCACCTCTTTACCCGGAGGAATGGAGCCTATGGCGTTTTTAAGATCGCTTGCATCGCGTATAGGCGTATCGTTCACCTTTATGACCAGGTCGCCTCGCTTCAGGCCGGCTTTTTGGGCGGGGGTATCTTTATCGACATTGAGTATGACCGCCCCCTCTTTGCTCTTGTAGACTTTCTGAAGGTCAGGCGTAAGGTCGCTTATATTGACCCCGAGATAGCCGTACTCGACTTTGCCGTGCTCTATTAGCTGCGTGGCTACGCGCTTCACCATATTTACCGGTATCGCAAACCCTATGCCGTTGTTGGCGCCGCTTCTTGTTATGATGGCGCTGTTTATGCCTATGAGCGCCCCTCTGCTGTCCACAAGCGCCCCACCGCTGTTGCCCGGGTTTATAGCGGCATCCGTCTGTATGAAGTTTTCATACTGGTTTATGCCGACGCTATCTTTTCCGAGTGCGGAGACGATACCCTGGCTCACGCTCTCCCCCACTCCGAAAGGGTTTCCTATGGCAAAAACAAGATCGCCCGTTTTAAGAGCGTCCGAGTCGCCTACCTTTATCGCTTTGAGACCTTTTGCATCTATCTTTATGACCGCAATGTCTGTTTTCGGGTCGCTCCCTATCACTTTGGCGGTATACTCTTTGGTGCTGCCCGGAAGCGTGACGTGCACTTCGTCGGCATCCGCCACGACATGGTTGTTGGTCACTATATAACCGTCGGAAGTGACTACAACGCCCGATCCGAGCGACTGCTGAATCCTCTCGCGAGGCATAACTCTACCGTAGGGCATATTGAAAAACTGCCTGAAAAAGGGGTCCATGAATGCAGGTGGAATATTTTGCCTTACTCTCTTTTTGGCCGATATGTTCACGACACACTCACGTGCATCTTTGATGGCGTCGTTGAAAGAGAGAATCTTTCCGCTTTGCGGCATGACACGCTCTACAGGCGGCGCCTCTTTGAACGATATCTGGCCCGCCGTAAGCGAGAGAGCTAAAACCGTAGATAGAAATATAGTTCTTTTCATAAATCCGTCTCCTTTGTCGTAAAACTTATTGAAGAGGCGAAGGAGTCGGGCAACCCCTGCACGGGATGGGAAAAGGGAAGATAAGCACATTGCCGGATCTGTCAATCCAATGAGTGTTAGGAGGAGGAGCAAAAACCATGTCCGTGCAGGGGTTGCCCGACTCCTTCGCTTCGATATTCGTATTGTACGCTTTAAATCGTAAACACTCCCAAACGATTGGTAAACGGATAGTTAATATAACTGGTATAATAGCAACCAAAAAAAGAACAAAGGGAATACCTTGCATCTACTCAAAAAACTTGTTGCCGTCATCGTTATTCTCGCGCTTGTGAATATTGGCTTCATCTGGTATGGCCAGGCAAGCTTCGACGCTACCGTCAAGACGCTTGCAAAAGCCTTTGCGGAAAATAACGAAACGACGCCCCGTTCAAACAAGAGACTTCCCGATGCCCTTTTAAAATATATAGATGAGTCCAAAGCGAAAGAGCACTCTTACAAAACTCTTGTTCTGCAACTGGAAGGGGAGTATAGAAGCAGGCCCAAGAGCAAATGGGCACAGATGCACGCCTTGGCTCTTTTGAGACCATCCTGCGACATGTTGTGGGCTATCAGGCTTGAGAGCAACCCGATCGTTACTTTCAACGCTCTTGAGACCTATCACGGCGCAAAAGCCACTATGGAGATGCTGCTTTTCGGCATAATTCCTACAGGAAAGAGGGAGGGGGAGAAGTTTGCCCGCTCGGAGCTCGCTAGAGTGCTTGCCTACTCCGTCTACAACCCTCTTCTCTTTGAGCGCGAAGGGGTCGAGTTTACGCAACTTGATGCAAATAGGGTGGAAGCGGTAGCAAAAGATGGGAACATCTCAGCCTCCGTAACTTTTCTTTTCAACCCTAAAGGAGAGATCGTAGAGGTTCAGAGCAAAGATCGCCTTCGACCCGTAAAAGGTGGGCTCCAGCCCGCTTTCTGGCGCATGAAGATACTCTCATACAGGGAGGTCGACGGCATAAAAATTCCCGAAAAAGTCGAAGAGCACTGGGTTATAGAGGGCAACGAGTTTCCTTATCTGCGCGCTAAAGTGGATATGGCGAAAAGATTGTGAAGATCGAAACTCTCTTTACGGACCGAAAAGGTGGAGTGAGCGCTTCTCCTTACGACACTTTAAACCTTGCCTATCACACCGGCGACAATCCTGCATCGGTTCAAGAAAACAGAAAGCTGCTTAAAAGCAAAATGGGGGTTGAAAGAGTTTTCTACATGGAGCAGGTGCATGGGTGCGAAGTAGCCGTAGTCGACACGAAGAGTCCGGACACCCTCCCCTCCTGCGACGCCGTGGTGACTAGCGCTTCAAATATAGCCCTTGCCGTGATGGTCGCCGACTGTATACCTATTTTACTTTCAGACAGCGACAGAGGGGTCATCGCCGCCGTGCATGCAGGCAGAAACGGAACTTTTTTGAATATTGCGGCAAAGAGTATCCAAAAAATGGCAAAAGAGTTTGGAAGCGATCCTGAAAAGATCGAAGCGAAGCTCGGACCTTCCATACACGGATGCTGCTACGAAGTCTCGGAAGAGCTGGCCCAGATCGCCCGAAAAAACTTTACAAGCAAGTATGTGAACGGTCGTTATCTTGACCTTCAGGGCATAAACGAAAAGCAGTTGATGGAGGCGGGAGTAAAAAAGAGCAATATCGAAATTTCACCCATCTGCACCTGCTGCGACAAAAACTACTTCTCATACAGAAGAGAGGGTGTGACGGGGCGTTTTGCGGGTATTATATGGATGAAAGGTACATTGTTTAAAAAATAAATAGCAGCATATATACCCAAACTCCCGTATAAGAGGTTAGCAAAATGCCGATAGAGGCGGCTATGCCGCTTCTTTTGTGCACTTTAGACTTTGAACCGGGAAGCGCCCCCTCTTGTCTGCTCGCTTTATATGCAAGCAGTAGTGTAGCTGCCCATATGCCCATCGTCACTACGGCTATAAATATGTGGATTATCAATACGATCAATAGATAGTCGGGCGAAACTTTCGTATTTTGTGCAAAAACTTCATATCCACCACCGACATGTATG
>Ga0256840_1002600_pt1 | contig 15713 bp, 12 predicted proteins | sample 355202metaG_FD_185969 | JGI IMG/M metagenome (GOLD analysis project Ga0256840, IMG submission 185969) | Hydrothermal vent microbial communities from Mid Atlantic Ridge, Atlantic Ocean - 355-202 | ecosystem: Environmental > Aquatic > Marine > Hydrothermal vents | place: Atlantic Ocean: Mid... | reverse complement strand
ACGTAAGTCCAAATTATTGGTACATAGATACTACTTTGGGCGGAGCTTACGGATTTAATACGGAAACCGGACCCGGACCTCAAGTACCACCTTTGGAAAGTATCAAAAAAATGATTCCTGAAAATGATTTATGGCCACCTAATAATGATATGTGGAATTATCATGCCGGACGAAATGAATTTCAAACTTTAAACCGATACTTAAAAGCTTTTAATGCAAGATACGGAGCAGCTAAAAACGTTGAAGATTTTGCTTTCAGGTCGCAAATGTCTAATTACGAAGCCATTAGAGCTATGTTTGAAGCTTTTGAACTAAACAGATACAACACTACAGGAATAATTCAATGGATGTTTAATTCAGCTTGGCCCGAAACTTTTTGGCAACTTTTTGATTGGTACTTAATGCCAAACGGTGCTTTTTACGGAACAAAAAAAGCCTGTCAACCCTTAAATTTAATATACAATTATAAAAATCATGCTGTTTATCTTGCAAACAATTACAAGCAAGCTTTTGATAGTTTAAATGTTGAAGTAAAAGTTTATAATATCAACTCAAAAGAAATCTATGCAAAAAAATTAGAACTTAAAATTGATGAAAACATATCTAATAAAGTCTTAGAACTTAATAATTTGAATAATTTAACAGATGTTTATTTCCTTGATTTAAAACTAAAAGATAAAAACGGTAAAGAAATCAGCAGTAATTTTTATTGGCTTTCAACAAAAGAAGATGTTCTTGATTTTGAAAATTCAGACTGGTTTATTACACCCAATAAAAGCTATGCCGATTTTACTTCTTTAAACTCGATGCCGAAAACAAAGATTGAAACAGATTATATGTTCTCGGGAAACGGAAATAAAAAATCACTAAGTGTTCATTTAATAAATAATACTGATAAAATTGCATTTTTTATAGAGTTGCAATTAAAAAATTCGGAAACCGGTAAATCTATTCTGCCCATATTTTGGAGCGATAATTATATAACATTACTTCCGGGCGAAAGTAAAACCATAACCGCCGATTTTGAGACAGAATTTAATACAAATAAATTAACATTTAGCTATAAAGGTTTAAACATAGAATAAAAATCTAAAAAATTTTATTATGAAACGAAACTACGGAATTGTTATATTAATATTTGTTACTTTTTTTATTATTTCATTTTTAACAAATATTTTGGGGGCATTAAACCCGAGTGTATCAAAAAGCTTTGATTTAACCGAAACCATGGCCGGTTTTCTACCGTTCTCATTTTTTATTGCTTACGGAGTAATGTCAATTCCTTCCGGTGTAATCCTTGAACGATACGGCGCAAAAAAAATGATGCTTGCTGCTTTTGTTTTGGCATTTATTGCTTCAATACTTTTTGCAGGACTTCCTTCTTTTGGCTTATTTCTGTTTTCACTTTTTACTATTGGAACAGGAATGGCAATATTACAAGTAGTAATAAATCCTTTATTGCGCGTAGCCGGCGGCGAAGAGCATTATGCATTTAATTCTGTAATTGCTCAATTAATATTCGGAGCTGCTTCTTTTGTCAGCCCGCAAGTATATTCGTGGTTGGTTACCGGAATTGCAAAAGAACCTGTACAACAGGGTGCATTTATCAGTTTTATTGCAAAATTTGTTCCTTCCGGTTTATCATGGGTTTCCATTTACTGGATTTTTGCAATTTTAAGTTTATTAATGCTGGTACTCATATTTATACCCAAATTTCCGAAAGTAGAATTAGCCGATGACGAAAAAGCCGGAACTAAAGAAAGTTATTTAGAACTCTTTAAAAACAAGTTTGTAATTCTGTATTTTCTTGGAATTTTCGCCTACGTAGGTACCGAACAAGGTATTTCTTATTGGATGAGTAAGTTTTTACAAACTTATCACGGTTTTGATTACGAAACCGTGGGTGCCAATGCAGTTGGTAATTTTTGGGGCTTAATGACCATAGGCGGTATTTTAGGTTTAGTGCTTTTAAAAATTATGGATAGTAAAATTGTATTAAAATTATTTACCCTTGCTGCAATTATTAGTTTAGCAGTTGCTCTGTGGGGCAGTGCTAAAACTGCATTATATGCATTTCAAATAAGTGGTTTTTTCCTTTCGGTAATGTATCCGATAATTATCTCATTAGCTTTAAATTCGGTTAGCAAACATCATGGTTCTTTTGCAGGAATACTTATGACCGGTATTATGGGGGGGGCAGTGGTGCAATTACTCATCGGCTTTATTAGCGATTTTACCGATTTAAAAACCGGAATGATGTTCAATTTCATAACATTAGCTTATATTTTAAGTATAGGATTTTGGGCAAAACCTATTATTTCAAATAAAACAATCAATTTAAAAAAGAAACAAAACTAAACATGTATTTATCCAATGATAACAAACTTATAGGTATAGATCTTGGAGGTACCAAGATACAAGCAGGCTTGGTTAAAGGGAATAATCTTTTGAAAACTATTTACCGTTTAATACCTGCAAAAACCGAAAACCAAAATGAGATTATTGACATTGTATCTGAATTAATTTCTGAGCTAATTGAAAAAGATGTTGCGGGTATCGGAATTGGTGTTCCAAGCCTTGTAGATAGAGAAAAAGGGATAATTTACAATGTGCAAAATATTCCTTCTTGGAAAAATGTACCGCTTGCAGCTATTTTGGAAAAACGATTTAATGTTCCCGTATATTTAGATAATGATGCAAATTGCTTTGCATTAGGAGAATACAAATTCGGAGCAGGACGAGGCTGCGAAAATTTTGTGGGGCTAACCCTTGGTACCGGAATGGGTGCAGGTATTATAACCGAAGGTCACTTACTGAAAGATGCCAATTGCGGTTCAGGCGAATTTGGTTCCATACCCTACAAAGAAAGTATTTATGAAGATTATTGCAGCGGTAAATTTTTTAAAAGTTTTTACAATGAAAACGGTGAACAACTATTCAAAAAAGCAGAAAAAGGCGATACATTAGCAATACAAGCATTTAATGAATTTGGTAAACATCTCGGAAACGCCATTAAAACAATCATGTTTGCCGTTGACCCTAACAAAATAATTATAGGCGGCTCTGTTGCGCATTCAAAAAAATATTTTGAAAAATCATTATATGATAATTTAAATACATTTCCTTATCCTGAATCACTTGAAAAGCTGGAAATTATATTTACAGAAACATCGAATATTGCTATATTTGGAGCTGCATCACTTTATTACGACAGAATAAAGGTGTGAAAAAACTAAAATATTATGGAAAAAATAAAAAACAGTGCAATAATAGGTGTTTCACTTGGGGGGAAAAAGCTTTTAGCAGGGAAAGTTCAAAACGGAAATCTTATTAAAAGTAATTCCTATACAATTAACAATAAAGGCAGTGAAGAAGAAGTTTTGAACGATGTAATTAATTCAATATCAGAAGTTTTTGATAAAGAAACTGCCGGAATAGGTATTGGTGTACCCAGTTTAGTAGATGTAAACCAAGGCATTGTATATAAAGTCCAAAAAATTCCGGCATGGCGCGAAGTACATTTAAAAGGAATTCTGGAAAGTCGCTTTGGAGTACCGGTTTATGTAAATAATGATGCTAATTGTTTTGCCATTGGTGAAAAATACTTTGGGCAAGCAAAAGATTTTGAAAATGTAATAGGCTTGATTCTGGGAGCTGGTGTGGGTGCAGGAATAATATTTAAAGGGCATCTGTATTCGGGCACTAACTGTGGTGCCGGAGAGTTTGGTTCGGTACCTTATCGCGATCACGACTTTGAATATTATTGCTCGGAGAGTTATTTTGAGGAGAAATATGGAATTAAATACGATGTTTTGCTTAAAAGAGCAGCAAAAAAAGACAAAATTGCTTTAGCAATATTTGAACAATATGGTTTTGATTTAGGAAATCTGATAAAAGTAATTCTTTTTACAAGTGACCCTGAAATTATAATACTGGGTGGATTGATATCAAAAGCTTTTCCTTATTTTGAAAAGGCAATGTGGGAAAAAGTCAGAACATTTATTTATAAACACAGTATTAAAAAATTAAAAATTGTGCTTTCTAAACAAGCAGACATAGCTATTCTCGGAGCAGCAGCTTTATATATTGACGGACAAAACATCGAAATAAAAAAATAACGCAACATTATGACAGAAAAATTAGCAAACTTAAATGTTCAAGCTAAACTTGAACGAAAATATGAAAATTTATATACCACTATTTTTGAAGATTCCGAATCAGCTTCGATTTGGGTAGCTGAACAGATTGCTGCACTTATTCAAAACAAATCAAAGCGAGGTGAAACCTGTGTATTAGGTTTAGCAACCGGATCAAGCCCGATAGGAGTATATAAGGAATTAGTGCGAATGCACAAAGAAGAGGGGCTAAGTTTTAAAAACGTTGTTACTTTCAATTTAGATGAATACTACCCTATGGAACCGGCGCGCGTGCAGAGTTATGTATATTTTATGCACGAACATCTGTTTAATCATATTGATATTCCTAAGGAAAATATAAACATACCCGATGGGACTATTGATGAAAAAGATGTGTATCGTTTTTGTCAATCTTACGAGCAAAAAATATTATCCTATGGAGGTATTGATTTACAATTGCTTGGCATAGGACGTACCGGGCATGTTGGTTTTAACGAACCGGGTTCCGGCATTAACTCGCCCACCCGCTTGATTTCATTAGATACCATTACCATGTCCGATGCAGCCGGAGATTTTAACGCTATTGAAAATGTACCGCGCCGTGCCATAACTATGGGCGTAGGCACCATTATGGGCGCACGGAAAATTTATTTAATGGCTTGGGGTGAAAAAAAGGCGGAAATAATTAGGAAAACCGTGGAAGGTACTATTACAGATAGTATCCCTGCTACTTTTTTACAAAAACATCCGGATACGGAAATAATTTTGGATAAAGCTGCAGCAAGTGAATTGACACGTATAAAATTACCTTGGTTGGTAAAAGATTGTGAATGGGATACCGGCTTAATAAAAAAAGCATCTATATGGTTGAGCCAAAAATTAAATAAACCGGTCTTAAAATTAATCGACAGGGATTATAATGATAATGGACTTAGTGATTTACTTGCCAATCATGGTCCGGCATATAATATAAACATTGATGTTTTTAATAAACTTCAACATACCATTACCGGTTGGCCCGGTGGAAAACCCAATGCTGATGACACATATCGTCCGGAAAGAGCGAAACCACACCCTAAAAAAGTATTAATATTTAGTCCCCATCCTGATGATGATATGCTGGCAATGGGCGGAACGCTAATGCGCCTGGTTCAACAGGGGCATAAGGTGCATATTGCTTATCAAACATCAGGCAATATTGCCGTTTCTGATGACGATGTGATACGTTTTGTCGATTTTGCCAATGATTTAAGCATGCAAAACAATATCGAAACAAAAGAATTGGATAAAATACGCAAAAAAGTGCTAAACTTTTTTAAGAAGAAAAAACCGGGTGAAATTGATATTCCTGAGGTACGAAAAATAAAAACCTTGATACGCGAAGGAGAATCGAAATCAGCTTGCCGTTTTGCCGGTATCCCGGAACAAAATATTCATTTCTTAAAAATGCCTTTTTATGAAACCGGAATGATAAAAAAAGGTTCCTTATCAAATAAAGATATTGACCTGATTGTAAGTATTTTGCGCGAAATTGAACCGCATCAGGTATATGCCGCCGGCGACCTTACCGATCCGCACGGAACCCATCGAAAATGTTTAACAGCGATTACTAAAGCATTAGAAATAGTTAAAAAAGACAAATGGGCTGCATCTTGCTGGGTATGGTTATATCGAGGTGCATGGCAAGAATGGGATACTGCCGAAGTAGATATGGCGGTACCCATTAGTCCGGAAGAATTAACCAAAAAACGAAAAGCTATTTTTAAACATCGTACACAAAAAGAGATGCTTTATCCGGGACAAGAGGAAAAAGAAATTTGGCATCATTCAATTGAGCGCAATAAAGCCACTGCCGAACTCTATAATAAATTAGGAATGGCAGAATATGAGGCTATTGAAGCTTTTGTACGCTATAAATTTTAAAATTCACTTTGGCACATAGTAGTTCATGATTTTTTTAGGTTTTAGGTTTTCTAATGTTTACTATGTGCCTTTTTTTTTTTACTGATTTTTTCCAAAAAAATGTAAATTTGTAATACCTGAATTGTTGATTAAGTATAAAAGCTAAATATTGCATTATGATATGTCGATATTGTAATTCTGAAAATGATTATCTTAACGAGAAATGTATTCACTGTGGTGCTCCATTGCCTAAACGACCGGATTTGCCGGACAAAGATTATGAATATCTGAAAAATTATGCCGAAAGCCTGTTGACTTTTTGTAATTACACGAACTATTACATAGCATGAATGGTTTCTTTATTTGTCATAGTTGTATCTGTAATGTGTTTATTGTTAGTTGGTTGGTTGATGTTGATTATTTAAAAACGTATTGAAGAGCCTTTAATAATAAATTTTGCAGGGACAATAATTGTTTCTTTTTTTATTTCCTGCTTATTTATTTGTTTAAATAAACTTTCTACTGCTAATTTTCCTATTTTTGAACCGGAAACTAATATAGACGATATTGTGTTTTTAGTGCATTCATCTTTTTCCCCTGTTTCAAAACTAACTAATAATAGATTTTCCGGTATTTTTAATCCATTATTTTCAAACCAATCTGAAATAAAAGAGTTAAGTTTCATATCCCCCGATATTATTCCATCAGGTAAAGCATTATTTTCTTTTAAATTATTTAACAGGTTTTCAACTTCTGTTCTATTCGAAATATTTGAGTGGATAAAAGCCTTCTCAATTTTATTTTTTTGTTCATCTATAACTGTTTGGTACGCTTCAATTAAATCTACATAAAGCGGGCTTTTAGCATCAGATACTATAAGTTGGATCTTCTTACAACCCATTGATATTAAGTGTTCAGTTGCTTTATAAGCACCGGTAAAAATATCAGGAATTATATTTGTTGCCTCAATATTATTTTCATTTTTATTGATTAATACCGTAGGTATATTGTAATTTATAAGACTTTCCAAATGCTCCAATTTATTGTTGGTTTTAGATAAGCCTACTATAACCCCTTCTATTTTAAGATTTATGAGTGATTGTAGATAAAACTCTTCTGTTGAAACGGAGCTATTTGTAGGAGCTATGTATAAATGGTAATTTTTCTTTTGAGCATACTGACGGACACTTTCAATTGCACTTAAATAATAGCTGTTGTCTATCTCGGGTACCATAAAGCAAATAGCACGTGTTTGTTCTTGATTTAAATAAACCGGTATATTGGGCTGATAACCTAATCTACGGGCAGCCTCCCAAACTTTTTCTTTAGTTTTTTGACTTATCTTAGGGTGATTGTTTAAAGCACGTGATACTGTTGATGCAGAAATGTTAACAACCTTGGCAATATCTTGAACGGTAACATTTATTTTGTTATTATCTTTCTTCTTCAAAATCTTTTTCCTTTTATATTTTTTTGTAAGATGTTTATACAAAATTATATAAAATATATGAAACATCCATGATTAATAATTAAACACACAGGGCAATGATTATTTAAGTCGATTAATTAAACATAACCCTTTATATTCGTGGATGTTCCATGAGACCATTAAAATAATTTAAAAAATAAACTCATGAAAATTTTTAATTGTCAGTAAACTATCTTTAATTGCTATTGAATTAAAAAAATATTTAGTATTTTTATAAAAAAATCCGAAAATGAAAAGATTTGATGAAAACTTCCGTACTAAATTGTACGATAAGATAAAAATGATTGAAGACAGCTCCTTGGTTGAAATTGTTGTGATAATTAAACCTGCATCGGGTAAATATCGCGATGTTCCTGTTTGGAGCGGAGTGGTTTTTGCCATTTTGCTATATACGTTTTTTATGTTTTCACATTTTGAATTTGATGTATATTTAATTTATGCTTTTACTGTCTTGAGTTTCTTTTTTGCATGGTCAATAGTGGCAGCTACTAATTTTATTCAAAAAATATTTGTAAAAAAATCGCGCAAGCAAACTAATGTAGAAATTAAAGCACGTGCTATTTTTCAAAAAGGAGGAATACGATTTACACAAGAGCGTATAGGTGTTTTATTTTATGTTTCCTTATTGGAGAAAATGGTTTTTATTTTGCCCGATAGAGGAGCAGAGCATTCAATACCGGATGAAGAATGGAAAAATATGCAGGCAGAGTTTCAAAGCATATTTAAGGCAGATGATATTGCTACCGAAATATTACACAAATTAGAAAAGTTTCAAGCTGTTTTTGCAAAATACATCCCTCCTGTTGAAAATGATATTAACGAATTACCGGATGATATGGAGGTTAATTTATAAGTTGAAACTTTAAACCTGATTCCTTAACTCAATTTTAAAATCTAAATTTAGTATCGTGAGACAATATATCTTTCATAACACAATATCCAAACGTAAAATACTTCGTTTTGCCGGAATATTTTCAATAATCAGTTTAATCGGCTTAATTGTTTTTCTGTTTATTCCTGAACTTTTGATGGCGCGACCCGGTGGCGGACAGTCTTATTCGGGAGGAAGTGGGAGCAGTGGTGGAGACGGTATTGCCGGTTTAATTATTTGGTTGATTTTGCAATTACCTCCTCAAATTTCTATTCCATTGATTATTGTAATCATTGTGTTTTATTATTTTAAAAATAAAAAGGAAAAAGGGCATGAAGTAACAATCGCTTCAAATCCTACTTATGCAAATAAATTTAATGAGTTTAATAATATTGAACAAAGTTTGGAGCAATTCAAACAAAAAGACCCTGATTTTTCCCGACTTTTGTTTTGGGACTTTGTTAGTTCAATTTATCATAAATATTATTCGTACATAGGTAAGCCGGACTTTAAAAATATCAAACCCTTTATAGCTCCATATATTTGGGAACAGGTACAAAATAATCCCCTGAATAAACAAACAGATATTTCGGAAATTGTAATTGGCAATATTAATTTTATAAGTGTTTTTGAAGATGAAAAATATACGGGAATTGTTGTAGATATAAAATCAAACTACACAAAAACAAAAGAAGGAAAGAGTACCCGTTTTGTTTTAACAGAGCGTTGGATGTTTAATCGTAAAAAAGGCATTTTATCAAAACCGCCCGAAGAAATGCGGGATTTAAAATGTCCGAATTGCGGTGCACCTGCCGATTTTAATGATGCCGGAGAATGTCAATACTGTAATACATTTATAACAGCCGGAGAAATGCAATGGTCGGTCAATCAGATAACTATAATTAAGCAAGAAGTTTTCAATACCAAAGGATTGGCTCATTACGAACAGGAAATAGGAACGGACTACCCGACTGTAATCAGCCCCGTAATTAATACCTACATTACTGCTTTTGTGCAAAAACATAAACTTAAGGATTGGGATAGCTATTGGCAAAGTTTTACCGATAATATTGCTTATAAATATTTTAGCGAAATTTACGATGCTTGGTCGGAGATGCAATGGCAAAAGGTAAGGCATTTATTGTCCGACAGGCTTTATGAATCCTATAATTTTTGGATAGAAGCTTATAAACGTGAGCATTTGCAAAACCGTTTGGATAACTTGAGTATCAAAAAAATTGATATGGCAGCTATTGAAACCGACAAATATTACGAAGCATTTACTGTACGTATTTTTGCAAGTTGTTACGACTATGTCGTAAACCGCGAAGGTAAAATCATAGGTGGCTCAAAGAAAAAAGCACGTTATTTTAGTGAATACTGGACTTTTATGCGGCGCAGCGGTGTAGATTTTAAAGAGTCGGAATTTAGTTTACATAATTGTCCTAATTGCGGTGCGCCTGCTGATAAAATGGGACAAGCTGCCGTTTGCGAATATTGTGGAGCTAAAATCAGCAATGGTGATTTTTCATGGATTTTAACACGGATTGTGCAAGACGAGGAATATACGAGCTAACAGATTAAAATGACTGATGTTTTTTTATCTCTACACAACTCATATTTTGCAAGTAATTAGTAAACTTGTAAATAATAACAGTTTATTTTTTACCAATTGCCGGTGGTCTGATAAGCTACCCTAGATTAATTTACCAATAAAAAGATGGAATCAATAAAAAAAATATTTAAAATAGGGAATGGTCCTTCGAGCAGTCATACTATGGGGCCAAAATTTGCCGCAGAAGAATTTTTGAAAAAAAATCCGGATGCCGATACATTTAAAGTATATCTTTTCGGTAGTCTTGCGCTAACCGGCAAAGGGCATATGACTGATTATATTATTGAAAAAACTTTGCCCAAACCGGTTGAATTTGTTTGGAAAAATGATGAAAGTTTGCCTTTGCACCCAAACGGAATGCGTTTTGAAGCTTATATCAACGACAAAAAAACGGATGAATGGGAAGTTTATAGTATTGGCGGTGGTGAAATAATGGATGAAAACAGTCAGGCAAACGAAGAACATATTTATAAGCAAGAAACCATGAAAGAGATACTTCAACATCTCGAAGATGAAGGCGGTACTTTATGGGAATATGTTCTGAAAACGGAGGGTGAAGAACTTATAGACTACTTAAAAAAAGTATGGGAGACTATGAAAGATGCCATACACAGAGGTTTGGAAGCTGACGGTACTTTGCCCGGTGTGCTGAAATTACGTAGAAAAGCTCCTTCGTATCATGTAAAAGCACGCATGCAAAATAAATTTGCCGAAGACGATACTTTCCTTTTTGCTTATGCTTTGGCCGTTTCGGAAGAAAATGCCGGTGCAGGTAAAGTAGTAACTGCTCCTACCTGTGGTTCATCAGGAATATTACCCGCTGTTTTATATCTTTTTTATAAAAAATATGATTTTTCGGAAAAACGAATTATCAAAGCTCTTGCTGTTGCCGGATTAATTGGTAATTTAATCAAAGAAAATGCTTCCATTTCGGGTGCTGAAGTTGGCTGCCAAGGCGAAGTGGGCGCAGCTTGCTCTATGGCAGCAGCAGCCTGTACTCAATTGCTTGGCGGTACCAGTTATCAAATTGAATATGCAGCAGCTTCCGGCTTGGAACATCATTTGGGCTTAACCTGCGACCCTGTTGCCGGTTTGGTACAAGTTCCTTGTATTGAGCGTAATGCATTTGGTGCACAGCGTGCCTTAGATGCTGCGCTATATTCCATTCATTCTGATGGACGACACATGATTCCTTTTGATAATGTGGTGGAAGTTATGGAGCAAACGGGACATGACCTGCCGAGTTTGTATAAAGAAACGTCATTAGGAGGATTGGCAACAATAGGTATTAATGGCAGACCGCCAAAAGTGTAGCAAGTAGCACAGCTTTTTAAGCTGTAATTTCTCAGCTCAGAGAGCTGAGCTAGGTTTTAAAACTGAAACCTTAATAAAAATACATAAAACAAGCCAAACTGGTAATCATAAATAATTTCTCCGGTTTTGGAGTCGTAACTTTCAAGTAAAACATTTTTATGATTTGTCAGGTTTTGCACATCAAGGGCAATTTCCGTATTCATTTTTCTCTGGTTTAATTTAAACGATATTCTACCGTCTAAACGAAAATATGCCGGATAGCTTGGCTCATAAGCTCGAGTGTAATCCAAAACCTTTTCTCCATAAAATTGTGATTTGTCCAAATCCACAGGAATATAGTGTTTTCCACCTGCAGTTACGGTTTTAAAGTCAAATGATAGTGTATTATGTTTGCCTATATCAAACGAATATCCGGCAAGGAAATTTGCTACATAATTGCTATTGTATATGGTATTCCGCCCAATTTTATCACTGCCTTTGTATTTAGAATCAAAAAGTGAGGCGGTAATTAAAAAATAATAGTTTTTGCTTAAAAACTTTTCAAAAGTAAGTTCTATACCGTAATTTTTCCCTGTCCCGGTGTTTATAAGACTATCTTCACGGTCTGAATAAAAATCATTGCCAAAATTAATCATTGAATAATAGGAAGGGTTCTGTTCTACGGGAATACTGTATAAATATTGGTAATAAGTCTCTATTTTTAAACGTAAATTTTTGTTAATTAAATAATTGTATGATAGAATGTAGTGGTTGCTTTTCGAAAAATCCATATTTTTATTGCTTAATACTTTTTCTCCGGTAGGCACTTTTGTTTCCAGAAAATACATAAAACGCGGCTGCAATTGACTATGCATTCCAAAACCTGCATTAAGGCTGCTTTTTGTATTGATATCCCATTCGGCACTAAATCTTGGTTCTAATGTCCAATGATTATTCAGTGTGAAATATTGAAAATGCAAACCTGCGTATATGCTAAACTTATTACTAAAATTGTGCTGAAATTGACCATAGGATTGAATTAACAACATTTTTTCTCTCTCAACCTGTGTTAGTTTATAATAAGTATAATTGGGACGTAAAGCACTATCTTGATAATTTGCTGAATATAAATCAAGGATAACTCCAAAGTTATAATTATTTTTTGCATTGATTTTTTGAGAAAACTTACTTGTGAAAGAATATTTTGTTTCGGAAGATTTATCACCGTAATAGGTTAGGGGCGGAGCATTTTCATAGGCAGAATCGGCTTTTGAACTTGTTCCGGTGTACGATGCTGCCAATGTTGTATTTATTCGAGTATTTTTATTGAAAAAATATACATGTTCCAATCCGGTAACGCCCATATCCGAACCAAAACGAAAATCCAAATTATCGTGCCCGAATGTCCAATCACCATCTTTACGGTCTTTATTTAAAACTTCGATGTATGAAGTACCGCCCACACCAAAGAATGAAAACCTGCCTGCTTTTTTAGTTGGAAAATTTAGTTTAAAGGATAAATCTTGATATTGAGGAATACCTGATACACCAAAATTAATCCCGAGTGCATCAAAAACTGCTAATGTAGAATAGCGATAACTAATTAGATAGGATGCTTTTGATTTTTTTGAAAAAGGTCCTTCTGCGCCTAATTCAAAACCATTCATACCAATTTGTGCCACAAATTCATGCTTTTTATTGTTTCCGTTGCGCATTTTTAGGTCAAACACACCGGCAATGGCATTACCGTATTCTGCCGGAAACGCACCGGTAAAAAAATCGGAATTATCTAAAAGATTGTTGTTCAATATACTAATTGGACCACCTGTTGTACCTAAAGTGCCAAAATGGTTGGGGTTGGGAATATTTATACCTTCTAATTGCCAAAGTAATCCTAAGGGTGAATTACCGCGTATAATAATATCATTACGTTGGTCGCCGGCAGCCATCACACCCGCATAGTTTGCAGCCATTCGTGCAGGGTCAAACCAAGTGCCCGCATATCGCTCGGTTTCTTCAACAGAAAATGAGCGAGCACTTACTTTTGCCATTTCATTAAGCGGTTTGTCTTTTCTACCGTAAGCTTTTACTACCACTTCATCAGTGGTAATTACCATTTCGGTTAATTCAATATTTATTATTAGTTCTTTACCCGATTTTATATTTAATGCTCTTAAATAAACAGGTTTGTAGCCCATAAAACGTACTGCGATATCTTGTTTCCCTACGGGAACATTTTTAAGTACAAAACTACCATCGTTTCAGGAAACCGTACCTATAAGCGGCTTGCTGTTTACAACAATAATATTTGCTCCCGGTATCGGGCTTTTTGATGTAGCATCAATGACTGTTCCACGAACAGTTTGTGTATAATCTTGTGCGTTAATACTATAAATTAGCGATAGAATGTAAATTAATAAAAAATATTTTTTCATATTTAATACCGGCTTGTTAATTTTTTGGGTTCTACTACCATTTTAGTGGGTAATGTACTACTTTGATTAACAGGTCGGATGTTAGAAGTTAGATGTCAGAAGTAAATAAACTTGGGTCATCTAACTTCTAATATCCAACCCAAATAGTTCTATAAAAACACATTATTAAAATTCATTTTTTACTGTTTCCACTAAATTCGCAGTAATACCATTTTTTTAATGCCAATTTACAAAATTATCATTTATAAGTGTTAAAATAACATTTTTTTAATTCAATAATCTGATTAATTTTACGTTCTATAAAAGAGGGTGATAAAATTATTTTTACCTAAATTAAGCGATTATGTACAAAAAAAAGTGCCAAGATACTGAGAATAAAATGTTTAGAAAAAATTAAGAATACCCTTCGGTATTAGCGTCTTTTTTTGTAAATCTTTTTAACTCAACAGGTTGGTTCTTATTGAAGTGGATAATCACTCAATCCGCCTGTGGTCGGACAAGTTTTTAGGTTTTAAAAGGTCTTTACCATTTTGCTTATCTTTTCTTAGAAATTAATAGCCGTTAAATTTCAATAATTATGGATAATTATTTTAATACACTTGATGATATAGTTAAAAATAATTTAATTTTTAGCATAAATATTCTTGAAAAAAATTCCGGAAAAATTAGAGCAGGCTATCACGATTTAGAACATCAACTTGAAAAACATAGTAATAACCGAATTTTATTAAGAAAAGCCAGATTTGTAAGTATCGAGTTAATAGAGAATGTAATGCGCTACGGTTATTTTAACGGTTTGTATAAGAGTTCTGTTAGCATTGCATATTTTAAGAATAAATTTTATTTTTCAAGTGGAAATCTTGTTGATAATAAAGAAATTGAATATATAGACAATCGGATTAAAGCCATTAACACTGCTTACCTTTCCGATAATCCACGCGAACAACTTAGAAATATGTATCGTGAAAAATTAGCACAGGTTGGAATGGCAGAAAATGATATTAAGATTGGAATTTTAGAGCTTGCCCGGCGTTTGGATGATAAAATTCATTATCGTTTTACTAAAATTAATAATAAATATTCTGAATTTTCAATAATCTGTACAATTAATGCATAAAAAGATATTAATCATTAATGCTCATCCGCGAAAAGACAGTTTTAATTTTGCTTTGGCTCAAAATTACAGATTAGGAGCAGAAGCCACTGAAGCTGAAATTAAGGTTTTAAATATTATTGATTTAGATTTCAATCGTTTTAAAAATGATTTTGATAACGAACAAACCGAAAACACTATAAAAAATGCGCAAGAAATGATTTTATGGGCAGATCATACTGTTTGGGTTTTTCCTTTATGGTGGTACAATATGCCGGCTTTAATGAAAGCTTTTATTGAACAAACTTTTCTTTCGGGTTTTGCTTTTAAGTATTTAAAAAGCGGAAAAGTTGTAAAATGGGAAAAATTCTTAAAAGGAAAAACTGCCCACATAATTTCTACAATGGATGCTCCTCCCTGGTACTATATTTATTGGCTTGGAGACCCTGTTGGAAAATCCCTGCGAGCCTCATTTGATTATTGCGGTATTAAACTTAAAAAACGCAGTTATTTTGGTTCGGTAAAAACATCTACCCAAAACCAGCGGGAAGAATGGTTGAAGTCTGTGAAAAAATTGGGTAAACAATTAAAATAGTGAGATGTAGATTTAGCGTATTTGAATATTGTTTATTTAAGCATCTGTCCTTTAAAGCCGTAGGCTTTTGTAAATGAAATTCTGGTTCCGTTATCGTTTCGTGTATAGGTAGTTACAACAACTTGCTTTTGAAAACTACCTTCCTCCATATATTTGGGGTCGATAGTTACAATAATTATTCCGGTTTCCCCCGGTTTAATTCTACGTTTTAAAACAGTAACACCTACACCTCTTGGGACAAAAATTTCACCTACAATTAAATCGTATTTCCCTGTATTTTTAAT
>Ga0256840_1002599_pt1 | contig 15714 bp, 17 predicted proteins | sample 355202metaG_FD_185969 | JGI IMG/M metagenome (GOLD analysis project Ga0256840, IMG submission 185969) | Hydrothermal vent microbial communities from Mid Atlantic Ridge, Atlantic Ocean - 355-202 | ecosystem: Environmental > Aquatic > Marine > Hydrothermal vents | place: Atlantic Ocean: Mid... | reverse complement strand
CTCAGCCCCGAATCTATGGATAGAAAATTTGGAAGAAGCTATGTGGAGACGGACGGGCTTTTCGAACTTTTCGGAAAGTTTCAAGTAGAGAGGTATCTGGAGTACAACGGCTATGGTTTCAGCAAATGGTTCGATCCGCTCAGTTACCTCTACATAACCAAAGCTATAAACATTTTCGACATCTCCCGCGGATACGACAACCTGAACGAAGCTCTAGGGCGCATAAAGAGCGATCTGCATCTGATCTCCTTTAAAAGAGACCTTCTTTTCATGCCTGAAGAGATGAAGGAGATCAAGATAGTTATGGATGCGCAGGGGCAAAGCGGGCTTGTAAGCTACTATGAAGTAGAGAGCGACTACGGTCATGACGCATTTTTGGTCGAAATAGATAAGTTCAGCGACTATGTGGCGGATGTTTTGAAAGGAGATTGAGTGAGCGAGAGCGGAAAAGATTTCGAAGAGAAGATCGAAGCGGCAAAAAAGATTATGGAGCAGTTGATGGATCCGGAGATTCCTCTTCAAAAGAGTGTAAAGCTCTATAAAGAGGGGATGGAGCTGCTTAAAGAGGCCGGAAAGATTCTGGAAGAGGCGAAGCTCGAGGTGGAGACGATAGAGAAGAGCGAGATCGATGAGGGAGAGCTGTTTTGACGGCGATAGCGGCACTTCAGATGCCGACACAGGGGATGAGCCCGAACGCTCTGGACCACTACTTCAAAATCGCCAAGAGAAAAGATGTAAAGCTTCTGCTCCTTGGAGAGTATGTGCTTAACCACTTTTTCAAAGAGCTTGAAACGATGCCTGCCAATATGATAAAAGATCAGAGTGAGCACCATCTGGCAGTCGTAAAAGAGCTTAGCAGAAAGTATGAAATAGTAGTGGTCGCACCGCTGGTTTTGGTAAAAGGGGGTAAGTGCTACAAAGCGATAGTCAAGGTCACTCCCAAAAGTACGCACACATACTATCAGCAGATACTTATGGATTATGGGCATTGGGATGAGGCGAAGTTTTTCGCCAACGAGTCGAAGGGGCTCGAAGATCCTATGGTATTTACCCATGAGGGGTTGCGTTTTGGCGTAATAGGGGGGTTTGAGCTTCACTTCAACCACTTTTTCGACAGATTGAGCGAAAGAAACGTAGATGTACTTCTGCTTCCTACATCTGCGACTTTCGAGTCCCACAACAGATGGCGTGAGATACTCAAAAGCAGAAGCTTTCTGCACAACATCTACATATTGCGTGCCAACAGGGTTGGAGAGTATCTTCAAAAAGATATAAAGTGGAAGTTTTACGGCGACTCTATGTTGGTGGACCCTTTTGGAGAGGTAGTGAGTGTTTTGGAGGATAAAGAGTCTTTGATGGTCGTCAATGTGGAGAAAAAGGTTTTAAGGGATGCCAGAAGGCTTTGGGGTTTCAAAAGGGTGCTGCAAAAACATAAAGCATAAGCCTTACATAAACATATGTTATAATCTCCCAAAAAGGAGAGCGCGATGGAGGAGTACTTCCACTACTTCAACAGACAGGTGATGCTCTGGGGTGAAGAGAGGCAGAAGTCTCTACAGGAGAAAAAGATAGCTATCATAGGCTCCGGCGGGCTAGGCAGTTCGCTTGCGATAGGGCTTGGAGCAAGTGGAATAGGTCATATAGACCTTGTAGATTTCGATGAAGTCTCGGTACATAACATACATAGACAGATAGCTTTTAGGGTGGGAGACGAAGGAAGGCTTAAAGCGGAGGTTGCCGCCGAACTTGTAGAGAGTCGCTGCCCCTTTGTAAAAGTGACTCCCTACACGGTCAGGTTCGACGAGTTTGCCAAGGTTCCAAGAGAGTACGATCTGATACTTGACGCTACCGACAACCTTCCAAGCAGAGCTCAGATAGATCTCTACGCCAAACAGATCGAGACTCCGTGGATATATGGCTCGGTGGAGGCTTTCAACGGTCAGGTATGCTTCATAGAAAAGAGCAGTTTCGACGCTTTCAAAATTATGGATCGTAAACCTGCGGGGATCGCCGCGCCTATAGTTATGCATATAGCATCTTTGCAAGCAAATCTCGCTCTTAGGTATCTGGCGGGCGAAAGGGTGAAAAAGGATCTTTTGTACTATCTATATTTCAATGACGACGGAGAGCTTGTAACACAGAAGTTCAAGATGCCCGTATAGAAGAGATCTGCTCCGGTTTCTCTTTGGAGCTTGAAATCTTTTCTTGAGGCTTTCCGAGGTAGAAGCCTTGGCCGTGAGATATACCCATATCTTTTACTATTAGCATGATCTCTTTTGAGTGAATGAACTCTGCTACCGTCTCTATGCCCAACTTGTTTGCAAAGAGCGAAATCGATTCGGTTATGGAGTAGGCTACTTCTGAAGTGTCTATCTCTTTTATCAAAGAGCCGTCGATTTTCAAAATATCTATAGGAAGCTCTTGGAAGATTGAGAAGTTTGAAAATCCGCTTCCAAAGTCATCGATGGCTATTTTGACGCCGTAAGATTTTAGTGTTAAAACTCTATCTTTCAATAGAGCGGAGTCGCTGTTGTGCTCATTCTCAAGAAGCTCGATAACAAGCCATTGCGAGACATCTTTTCTGCTCTCTATCTCACTTGTTATTGTCGTAAATATCATGTTGTCTAGCAAATCGGTAATGTTTAGGTTTATGCTTATTGGAGTTTTATGCTTTTCTATCTCTTTAAAAACTATGCTTAACACTCTTTTGGTCAAATCGTTATATATATTTGTATAGGATATGGTAGGCAGAAATTTGAAAGGTAAAACGACGGTACCGTCTCTTTCTACCAACCTAACGAGAGCTTCATACTTCACGACCCTTTTGTTATTTAACTCTAAAATGGGTTGAAAATGGCAAATTACTCTATCTTCATCCAAAGCTTCTTTCACTTCGGACAATGTCTTATTTTGTGTTGAAACGCTCTTTTTATCTCCTTCAAAATCGAAAATTATCTTGTTTCTCCCCTCTCTTTTTGCCACATAGAGCATCTCATCCGCCTTTTTTATAGCTTCCGTGAAGCTCTTATAGTGCTCCGGGTTCACCGTTATCCCTATGGAAACTGTTATATGTATCGGGGTGTTTTCATATTTGAAAACTCTATTTTCTATCTTCTCTTTCAACCTCTTCGATATATTGTTCGCAGCTATGCAGTCAAGCTTCTCTTTATGCAGAAAGATTAAAAACTCTTCACCGCCAAATCTTACGATTTTATCTCTCTCTCTTAACTCACTCTTTATCAAAGCGGCGACATCTTGGAGTACTATATCTCCCGCTTTGTGGCCGAAAATGTCGTTAATCTTTTTAAAGTGGTCGATATCTACCATCATAACCTGGTAGTTTGCCGGGTTTTCGCTCTGAAGGAACTCCCTTAGGTAGCTTCTGTTGTAAGTATTTGTCAGCGGGTCCAATAGGCTCGCTTTTTTCGTTCTATAGTTTATGTAGGATTGAAGCAGGAGTATTGAAAATAGAAGTGCAATTGCGGCAAAAATATAGTGAAAGATATTTTCTAAAGGTTTTGTAGCGTTATCTATAGTTACCGGCAGAGCGGTTGAAAAGTCTATGGCTATGACGCTGTCTACTTTACGGTTTCTAATAATAGGTTTAAGGTAGGTAATCCACAGACCCTCTAAATTTTTTTGAATCAAAACTTGATCTTTTTTTGTTTCGTAGCTTCTGTTCCACTTCTCTTTATCTACATCCAGTTTTTGATTGAAAAACCCTTTATCCTCTCTGCTTCCGTCGAGCAGATAACGGTATCTTCCTTTTTTGTCTCTGTAAAGAACGTAGGCGTACTTGAAAGAGGGTGTGACTATCGTAGAGATAGCTTTTTCGAGATCATCTCTCAAAGAGGGGTTCCGTTTTAAAATCTCATAGAGGGTAGCGCTGCCGTTTACTTCGCTTTTTATCAATAGGTCGATATTTTTAGCGAACTCTTCAGCTTGTAGAACGAAAACTTGTTCGAAATTCTCTTTTAGCTTTTTGTGCGTAGATGTGACCCCGTAGTTCAAATATCCGATTGAGAGGATTATTCCAAGGGTCAATATTATATAAACAGCCCTTATCGATTTCACATATCGTCCTCGATATAATCTTTAAGGCTTTCGGGAAGAGTAATGTTGTGGTCTTTTAGATTCTTTTTCAAAAAGACTAAGTTTGGCCGCCCTTTTTGCCAGTAGAAGCCTCCTACCAGCCTATCTTTGAAATGTTCAAAGACCAAGTAGCCGTCGGCAAAAATTATTTTATTGTCATCCGGAACGTCGAATGTGTTGTAGAGTATCAATATATCGGCTTTATCTCGGTTATCGACGATTTCAACTCTGCTTATCTTTTTGAAAACATCTTTTCTTTTTGGATTGTCGAGCCAGACATAAATCACCTTTTTTTCGGGAAATATTGCATTTAAGATGGCTCTGTAGATGTTTCTCTCTTTATCGATAGCGGAAGCTAAAAGCGACAATGTCAGTACGGTTGCAAGCAGAATCTTTTTCAAAACAGATACTCCAGATTTAACCAATATTTTCTATCGAATATAGGCATGGCGTAGTCCAATCCCGGGTAGCTCTGCTTATATCCGGTTCCAAAGATATTCTCTCCCTTTATGCCTACCGAAAAGTCTTTTGAGACAAAATATTTTAAAGAGGCGCTATAGTCGAAAGTAGGCTTAACATCTACTCCGTAAGCTTCGTAGTTGCTTCTGTAGCCTATCTGATTATATATCTCAAACCTGTCAATCGTGTTGAATAGTTGAATGTGTCCCCCATATTTTGGGCTCATGACGATATCTGCAGAGTTTTCCCCCATATAGGCGTCGGCTTTGAAGAGGTTGTTTTCATCTATTTTAAACTCATATTTTATCTCATACTGATGATACCACCCTTTATCTTTGTTGAAAAGGGTGCCGTCCGGTTTTGGTACTACTTTGTTTTTTACGGTTATAAGCGATACTCTCGAGTCTATCGTATGTCTGCTATTTTTATATCTTATGCCTAAAGAGGTTAGAGTCGGTTCGGGAAACTTTAGCGTATGGTCGGCTATATATGGCGCTTTATCGGGTCCATAAAGCGCAAGAAACGGAAGCGCATAATAAGTTTTGGTATAGAAAGCTTTTAGCTGAAAGTCGCCTATGTTTTTTATGGCACCCACTCTTAAAATATGCTCTTTTCTAGAGCTTATCTCTTTGTCGTAGCTGTAGTAGTCCCCTTTGAACGAGGCTATTAGAGTTGTCGTAGGGTTGATACTGAACCTATCTTCCAGATATAGAGAGTAGAGGTTAAGTGTATTTTCAAAGTCGGTAGCGAATGCGTCAAATTTTCCATCCGCTATCATCTTCTTCTTTTTGTAAAATGCTCCTACCAAAAGCTCTCCGTTGTAGTGTTTAAAGAGTTTTTCGGCCGTAAAAGAGTGGATGATATCGTGAATATAGAACTCATAATCTTCCACAAACCCCGCGGCTCCGGCAAAAATACCGCTTTTGTCAATCCCTTTCTCTTCAAAGTCGAGATGGTCGTAACTGTAGCTTATTTTTAGGTTGTTTTGAAACTTTTTTTCAATATGAATATAGTTGTGAAAATTCTCGATTTCACCGTCTAACGGGGTATACGCTCTGCCTCTGCCCAAAAAGTTGCCCTTCTCTTTTTTATATGAGGCCCCCTCTACTCTTAGGCCATCTTTTTGAATATTGAGATAAAGAGAGAGCTCGTTGAGGTCTGATTTAAGCTCATATCCTCTGTTTTCATACTCTTTCGTTTTAATGCCTGTACCGTTTGCCGAAAAGATGTATGAGAGGCCGCTTTTTGTAGTGTGGGCGTAGTAGGCGCTTGTATAGTAGCTTCCTCTTTGATCTACGGAGGCTCTAACCTTTCCTCCCTCCTCTCTTTCGGGAAGCTTGGTGTAGAGTTTTATGATGACCGTTCCCGCTTCGTTGCCGAACTCCACCGAAGAGGCGCTTTTATAGATTTCGATATGGTCAATATGATCTATCGGCATATCCCCCCATAGTACCATAGCGCTTCCAAACGATGTCGAAGTTACATCATGGTCGTTTATGTAGAGCCTGATAGCGTATGGCGGCATAAAAGAGAATGTAGGTTTCGTGAAGCTTGTCACATTGTTCGAGTTTCTGGTGACAAACGGTATCGTCATAAGTTTAAGTATATCCATCAATGTGTGCGCCTGCATCTTTTCAAGCTCTTCACGAGTGTATATGTCCAAAAACCCTGCGCTCTCGCTCTTGGTTATTTTAGAGAGCTCAGACTCCGATTTATAAGCCTTTAGCAGTTCGTCTATATTTTCCAGTTCTATTTTTTGAGACTCTATAGGTGCCGTTTCGCTTTTTTTGGCTGCCGATTCAACGATTTTGTCGCCACCTTTGTCCGTCGGTTTCTTAAATGGCTTTGCATCTATCTTCCGCTCTTTAATATAGGCATTGCCGTTTGTCGTATCTAATTTAGCTAATTGAGGTTTTTTACTACTCTCTTTCAAAGATGGTAGCTTCAATGAGCCAAAACTACTTTTTAAAAGAGCCGCAACATCATTCGCCTCTTTAGTCATTCCGTTTGCGCTAAAGAGTTTATACTTTTTTAAAAAAGCCTCTTTAGCTTTGGTCGGATCGGTATTGACTACCCAAAAATCGCCTTTTAAACCATCTATTTTTAGATTGTCGGCAACCTTTTTCAGTGGGGTGGCGCTTTTGGAAAGCAGGTACCTTACGGTCTGTTTGCCGGAGTTCGTTACATATATTATCGATTTATCTTTTATCTTTTTAGGCAGGTTTTCGTAAACTCTCTTCAGTGCTTGAGTATTGTCTGAAGCGGTAAGCTGAATAGAGTATATCCTCTCTTTAGAGTATAAAGATATGGATATGATAGTCAGAAATATCAGTAATCTCGCCATTTTTTGCCTTAAAGCCGAAATTTAGCCTTCGATACGCTTCTTATATGTATGCGCGTATACCCCGCTATCTTCAAGAGTATCGACCGGTTTGGTAATTATTTTAATAGTGATTTTTACCGGTAATTATACATAAATTTAGGTGTATCAATTGTGAAAATTTTTGGCATATATCATTTTATCGTAATGATACGGTAACCGTTGCGTGTCGGAAATGAAATAGTTTTATAGGAGACTCTTATGTGTGAAAAGTTAACCAAGGAGGTTATCTATGGAAGAGATCATAGAGAAGGTGGTCGAGTCTATGTGTGCCAGGTATTCGCTCTTCAAAGAGGAGGCGTACTCTATAGTATACAGCGAGTGGGAGTATATAGAGAGCGCTTACGAAGAGTGCGAAAATGAAAAGAAGTTTTGCGAAAGAGTGGCAAAAGATATACTTGAAATGTATATGGTGGCGTGATGGGACTTAGTGTAGAGTCGTATCTCTCCCACCACTTTCCGGCCATCAAAGATCTTCCGGGCGTAGTTCCCTTTTTAAAAAGACTCTTTCATGAAAATAGGATAAACGACTTTTTGAAAGAACATGCAAACGACGACGCTTTCGGTTTTGCCGAGGCGGTTGTAGACCATATGGCTCTAAAAGTGGTCGTGGACAAAAAAGAGCTTGCGCGAATTCCATCCTCCGGAAGAGCGATTGTCGTAGCGAACCACCCTTTGGGAGCGCTCGATGCTATGGCGTTGGTCGATTTGGTCAAAGATGTGAGAAAAGATATAAAGATTTTGGCGAACGACTTTCTATGGGCTTTTGAGAATTTAAGAGATATTCTGATACCGGTCAACAATATGGAGGGGAGGGTATCGAAAGGTTCACTGAACAGAATATATGAGGCTCTTGAAAACGAGGAGCTTGTAATAATCTTCCCTTCCGGTGAGGTGAGCAGGGTAGGGGTCACCGGGATAAAAGACGGCAGATGGATGCCCGGTTTCTACAAATTTGCGGTAAGAACGAGAGCTCCTATAGTCCCGGTCTTTATAGATGCGAAAAACTCCCCCCTTTTCTACACGATTTCAGCCATAAACAAAAATGTAGCTACAGTTTTGCTCCCCCATGAGATGATGAGGTATGAAAATAGAGCCATCGGTTTTAAAATAGGAAGGCAGATACCGTACGACTCATATACGATTCCTTCGCTTGGCGCAAAAGAGTCGGTGAAACTCTTGAGAAAACACTTCTACAGAGTGGCGAAAGGGAAAAAGCCGATATTCAAGACGGTAGGCGAGATAGCGCTTCCTGAGCCGAGGGGTGAGTTGAAAGAGGCTTTGAGAAGTGCGGTAGAGCTTGGTAAAACTTTCGATAATAAAAAGATACTTCTTTATGAGAGCGATAAAAAAGATGTGGTATTCAGAGAGATTGGCAGGCTCAGGGAGATCTCTTTCAGAAGCGTCGGAGAAGGAAGCGGCAAGAAGCGCGATATCGACGATTTCGATTTCATATACAGCCATCTTATAATCTGGGATGAGGAGGAGCTTGAGATAGCCGGAGCCTATCGCATAGGAATATGTTCGCAGATAGTTCCAAGTTTCGGCAAAGAGGGGCTCTACACTTCAACACTTTTCGATTTCGATATGCGTTTTAATCATGTGATAGAGCAGGGGATCGAGCTCGGAAGAAGCTTTGTGCAGCCGAAATATTGGAACTCAAGGGCGTTGGACTATCTTTGGCAAGGGATAGGAGCATATGTAAGGATGAATCCGTCGGTAAGGTACCTTTTTGGGCCTGTCAGTCTAAGCGCCTCTTACAGTGAGCAGGCGAAAGCTTTGATAGTCTCGTTCTACAAGCTATACTTTGGAGCAAAAGAGCCCTATGTAAAACATAAGACTCCTTACCGTCCGGGAAAATTCGCAACCAAAATGGCCGAGGATATCTTCAAACATTGCGATTACAAAATGGGTATGAGAGTTTTGAAAGAGAGGCTCAATATGATGGGATATAGCGTCCCTACTCTATATAAGCAGTATACCGAAGTGACCGAAGAGGGGGGATCTCTTTTTATGGATTTCGGTATAGATAGAGAGTTCAACGACTGTATAGACGGTTTTATAGTCGTGGACCTGCATAAGCTCAAACCGACAAAAAGGAAAAGGTATATAGGGTAGTACTTCAACCGCTCCTTTTACCTATTCGCTTGAAAGCTCAGTTTTGTAAATATGCTCTATAAAACTCTCAAAATCTGAGAGATTTTCTAAAAAACTGTAGAGTTTATCACTATCTATTGTGGCGTATTCATGAATAAGAAGGTTTCTAAGGCCTACCATTTGGCGATATATATTTAGTTTTTCAGTATCTATATAGCCGGACTGTGCCAAAAGTTCCAGACATTCACGGTAGTTTTTCGGATATCCAAGGTTTCTTGAATTAACAATTTTGCATGAGATGTCAATCAAGATTTGGATCGATTCAAATAGTCCATATCTTAACTCCCACTCAACTCTTTTATCATTTTTTAAACTATTTATGCCGCACTCCTCTTTGAGCTCCCTCAAAAGAGACAGGTTCTCTTCAAGCTGTTTCAGTTTTGCCGACAGTTCCACTCTCTATCCTCTTTTTGAAAAATATGTTTTGCTCTTTGATAACCGGCTCAAAATCCAAGTAGGAGTGTAGAGCCATCAGTTTGAATGTATCAAACATCTCTTTATCTTTTATGAACAATGGGTAGTGGTTTAAGTAGATATTGTAGGCAAGAAGAGGCGATTTGAACGGTAACTCGTTTATAATTACCAAATCTATCTTTTTGTTTGTGGCCTCTTCAAGCTCCAAATAGAGCTCTCCCAGATCGAGTAAAGAGAGGTCATCACTCTCTTTTGTTTGTATGGCTATGTCGATGTCGCTTGTATGGTATTTTTTACCGTTTGCGAAAGATCCAAAAATAAGTGCGTTGACTACTCTTTTTTCTTTTTGAAGGGCTTTTTTGAGTAGTTCTACTATTTTTTTATCTACTTTTGGCTTCATAAAATGATTATATCATATAAGAGAGTCTATAAAATCCCTTGTTGTTACAGCTTTATAGCCGCTTTTACCGGTAAGAGCACTCTTTTTCTAAAAGGGATTCGTGCTCTTTGTAAAAATCTTCGAAACTCTTTTCGATTGAGAGTTCGCTTGCTATTTTGAAAGCCTCTTGCGATGCCTTTTTGCAAGCCGTTTGGTTTTGGCTCAAAAAATTTAAAGCCTCCACCCAATCCTCTATCTTCATCTTGTTAACGATAACGCCGCAAGAGGGTGTGATGAAGTCAAGGTGCCCTCCTATGTTGGATACGATTACGGGAGTACCGGAAGCGATAGCCTCCAAAAGAGTCTGCCCAAGAGTCTCCGTAGTGGAAGCGCTTATGAATATGTCGCTTGCGGCATATAAAAAGGACAACTCTTTGCCGTCTTTATGCCCGAGATAGTAGACGCCGTATCTTGCAAACTCTAGTGCAAGCTTCTCTTCGCTGCCGCTTCCGACTATAACGAGAGAGGCTTTTACGGAGCTATTTTTTCTAAACTCACGCCAGACTTCCAGCAGAAAACGGAAATTTTTCTCTTTCGTAAGGCGACCTACATATAGAAACTTCAAGCCCTCTTGGGGCAATAGAAATCGGCTCCACTCATATAGAGTTTTATGTTTCGGATTGAACTTTTGAGTGTCCGTACCGGCTCTTAGAACCTTCACTTTTGAAGGCTCTACTCCTACCTTCTTAGTCACTATAGGCAAATATAGGCTCGATCTTGTAAAGAGAAGAGAAAAATCTCTATAGAAGTTTTGCATAACTTTATATGTTACTTTCTCGATGGCTGAAAGTTTCGTATTTTTGTAGAGGTATGCAGGAAAGTCAGTATGGTAGGTTCCCGCTATAGGTAAGTTTTGCTCTTTGGCGACACTTTTGCCATAAAAACCTATGGGGCCCGGTGTTGAGATGTGGACGATATCGGGGCCAAATTCCAAAAACTCACTTTTTAGCTTAGAGTATGGCGGCATAGTCAAAGAGAGCTCAGGGTAAAAAGGCATAGGGATTTGCAAAAGGGGCTTTGGGTTGAAAAGGTTTTTGGTGTACCTGCAGTGGCTTTTGGTCGTACTTGTGAAGATTTTGATCTCTTTCGCTTTTTCAAAAGCGCATCTGTTCATATCTTGCAAAAATCTCGATACGCCGTTTGCATCGCAATATGTATCCGTAAAGATTGCCAGTTTCATGGAGAGTATAGTAGCTTTTAATAGTCTCTTTACCGTTACCGAAAGGAGCGGCACCGTTATCTCTTCGTAACGATTTATTCATAAAATAGAGCCATGAAGTATCGTACAATATTCGTCTCCGACATACATCTTGGTATGCGCTACAGCCAGGCCGAAAAGTTTTTGGACTTTTTGAAACAGAACGACGCAGAGGCTATCTACTTCGTAGGCGACATTATCGACGGGTGGGCGATCAAGAGGCGCTTTGTATGGAAGCAGTCGCATTCGGACGTTATACAGAAGATCTTGCGAAAAGCGAGAAAAGGCACCCGCATAGTGTTTGTACCGGGAAACCACGACGAGTTTTTAAGGCCTTTCGTTCCGCTTATGCTTGGAGAGAGAATCGAGGTGGTCGACGAAGCTGAATACAAGGGACTCAACGGTAAGCGCTACTTCGTTACACACGGAGACTATTTCGACTCCGTTACGATGACTAAAAAGTGGGTGGCGAAAGTGGGAGACTTGGGCTATGAAGCACTTTTGAGACTCAATTACGCTCTCAATTTTTTTAGAAGAAAGCTTGGCTTTTACAGATACTGGTCGCTTTCAAAGTATGTTAAAGAGAGTGTGAAAAAGTCGGTCAACTTCATAACCGATTTTGAGTCGGTACTGGCTACTCACGCTAAGAAAAAGGGGTTTGAAGGGATAATCTGCGGACATATCCATAAAGCCGAAATCAGAGAGATAGATGGCATAGAGTACCTGAACTGCGGCGATTGGGTAGAGTCGTGCACCGCGATTGTGGAGACTATGGAAGGTGAGTGGAAGATAGTCGAGTGGCACTCGCAAAAAGAGTTCGGCGATGCAAAGCTCTCTGCATAACAGCTACTTTTTTTCAACGGTTTCCTCTTTTTTCGTTTTACCGCTCTTTTTCGTTTTCGCAAATCCTGCGCCGCTCTTTTTCTTCACTTCAAGCGAAAGCGACTCTATAACCTCTCTGTAATTAAGACCGTTTTTGTGCATAGCCGCAATTGTAGCCGCAAGGGCCGCTATCGGGTTTGGAACTTCACCCTTTTTCTTATAGGCTTGAAGATTCTTTTCGCTAACTTTTATAAGTTTGCTGAATTTGGGAATAGTGATCTCAGCATCGAGCAGCAACTTTTTAAATTCGATAAATGTCAAACCGATCTCCTTTTTGAAGATGGCATATTTTATACTTTTTTTCTTTATAGCTTCCATCATCTATTGACATCTGTGGCAAATGTGGGCATAATCTCTATAATTTATTACTAAAAGTAGTAAATTAAGGAAACCTCTAAAAATAAAGGAGCCGGCATGGCAAAAACTTTGAAGAAAAAAGCGGTAAAAAAGATTGTAGCGAAAGCTGCGAAAAAGGCTGTGGCTAAGAAGGTCATAAAAAAGAGAGCTTGCAAAAAGGTTGCGAAAAAGGCTGCGAAGATAGTTTTGAAAAAAGCACCTGCTAAGCCGAAGGCTGCGAGAAAAGCCGCTAAGAAAGCGGTAAAAAAAGTAGCTTAAAAAGTAGCCGGTAAAGCGGCTATTTAGCCGAATTTACCGGTAATGTACTGCTCCGTCATCTCCTCTTTGGGGGTGATGAAGAGCTCTTCGGTGACTCCTAACTCTATCAAATCTCCAAGATACATAAATGCGGTATAGTCGCTGACCCTTGCAGCCTGCTGCATATTGTGGGTAACTATGATGATCGTCACCCTCTCTTTTAGTTTGGTTATAAGCTCCTCTATAGCCTGGGTGGATATCGGGTCTAGTGCCGAAGTAGGCTCGTCAAAAAGAAGGACTTCAGGCTCTACGGCGACGGCACGCGCTATACATAGGCGCTGCTGCTGTCCTCCGGAGAGTGCGGTTCCGGGAGTCTTTAACCTGTCTCCGACCTCTTTCCAAAGAGCCGCATCTTTAAGTGCCTGCTCCACTCTTCCGTCGAGCTCGCTTCTGCTCTTTATACCTTGAAGTTTCAAGCCGTATGCGACATTGTCGTAGATACTCATGGGAAAGGGAGTCGGTTTTTGAAAAATCATGCCGATCTTCGTCCTTAGCTTGATAAGGTCTTCGTTTTTATCGAGAATGTTATGGTTTTCCAGAAGTATTTCGCCTTCGTACCTGTTTCCCGGATATAGGTCGTGCATGCGGTTGAAACATCTAAGAAGAGTCGTCTTACCGCAGCCGCTTGGGCCGATGAGAGCAGTGACGGCACCTTTTCCTATAGGCATGTTGATGTTTTTAAGGTTTGGGGTATCGACTCCAGCATAGTAGAAACTGAAATTTTTAACCTCTATGATATGTTCTTGGGTGACTTCGCAAATGGTAGCCATCAATGCTCTCCTTTTTTCTTTCTGATAATTATACGGCCTATTATGTTGGCACCAAGTACAAAGAGTGCGAGTATGAGTGCCGCTGCCCATCCCTGGTTGATCCAATCTTCGTATGGACTTGTAGCGTAGTTGTACATCGTCACGGTCAACGAAGCGATAGGTTTGTTAAGGTCGGTTGAGTAGAAGTTGTTGCTAAACGATGTAAACAGTAGAGGTGCCGTTTCGCCTGCTATTCTTGCGACGGATAGAAGAATTCCGGTAAGCATCCCTGTTTTTGCACCTCGGTAGACTACTTGAATGATAACTTTGTATTTTGGTGCTCCAAGAGCGATGGCAGCCTCTCTCAAACTGCCCGGAACCAGCTGGAGCATATCGTCGGTTGTTCTTAAAACTATAGGAATCATCATAACCGCAAGTGCAGCTATTCCGGCCCAACCGCTGAAGTGGCCCATCGGTGCGACTAAAATAGCGTAGATGAATGCACCAATGACGATACTGGGCGTACTCATCATAATGTCTGAAATGTCACGAATGAGACGAGCAAGCTTACTCTTCTTGCCGCCATATTCGCTTAGGTAGGTTCCTGCCAAAACTCCTACGGGAACACCTATGACCGATGCGCCAAGGACAAGCATGAGTTGGCCGACAAGGGCGTTTCTAAGGCCGCTGGGCTCTCTGCCGGGAGGAGCCATGTCGTATCTGAAGATATCTGGATTAAGAGCCGTAAAGCCTTTGTAAAAGAGTACCGCTATGATCCAAAACAGAAATACTAAACCCAGCACCGCCGCTGCAGTCGAAAGAACCATGATGATCCTATTTTTTAGAATTCTTCTCTCCTGCAGTGTCATACTTTCTGCTCCTGGAGGTTTCTTAGAAACCAGAATTTGGCTATGGCGATGACCGTGAAGCTGATGACCAGCAAAATAAGAGCGAGATAGAAGAGGCTGGAGTAGTATAGGTCGGTATCTGCCTCGGTAAATTCGTTCGCGAGTGTCACCGGTATGCTTGTAGCCGGCTTGAATATGGAGTCGGGAACTTTGTGGGCGTTACCCATGACGAACGTCACCGCCATCGTCTCGCCTATGGCGCGTCCGAGAGCCAAAATGATCGATCCGATGATACCGCTCTTTACATACGGTATGACAACATCTTTCAGAACCTCCCATCTTGTCGCACCCATACCGTAAGCCGACTCCTTGAGTATGGCGGGTGTGGTCTTCATGGCGTCTCTGGTGATTGCCGCCATGAAGGGCAGGATCATTATGGAGAGTACGATACCTGCCGTCGCAAGCCCCAGGCCGTTACCGCCCCAAATCTCTCTAAGAAGGGGTGCAAGATAAAAAAGCCCCCACATACCGTATATGATGGATGGGATTGCGGCAAGCAGCTCTATAGCCATTCCGACAATGTATGAGAGCCACGGCGGAGCCAGCTCGCTGAGAAATATGGCGATACCTATGGCAATGGGTGTAGCTATGAGCATGGCTATAACGGTAGATACTATCGAGCCGTATATGGCCGGGTAGCCGCCGAATATCTCCATGTTTGGAGCCCATTTGCTGTTTGTCAGAAACTCCATACCGAAAGCATCTATGGCAGGTTTGGCTTCATTGAAGAGTACGAAAAAGAGTGCCGCCAGTACTATTAGCACCGATATGGCGAAAAACCTGGTTGTGTTGTGGAAGATGATGTCGAGAGTGCGGTTCACGACCGTTCCTTGTAATAGAATTAACTGCGTAATTATATGCGTGTAATGTTACATAAAAGTTACTATAAATATATTTAAAAGTGGTTTTGAAAAGGACCGGGTTCTGCCGGTCCCAGGAAGTAAGAGTGAAATTTGCAAGCTCTCTGAGCCATTCATAAATGGCTCATTAAAACTTACACTATATAATCGGCTATACCGCAGGGTGGTTAACCCTTTTGCGGTATAAACTCTTTTCACTCTTCAATCTTACCAGTGAACTTCTGCCGTGAACATGATCTTATCGGCTTTTGCCTTGTTAACTTTGTCGTCGTAGGAGGTAAGGTTTCCTATGAACTTGACGTTTTTGTTGTAGTCGTAAGCGGCACCTACGATGTATTGATCTTTCTCTTTGCCTGCATAAGTGCCGGCTTCAACATCGTTTTCAACTTTCCAGTAGTCGTAGCGACCTAGTATCGACCACTTCTCTGCAGGTCTGAACTCTCCGTTTACGCTGTAACCTGTTCCTCTTCCTTTGCCGCTGTTGTAGGTACTGGAAGTCGAGTCGACGTACATACCTGCTAC
>Ga0256840_1002598_pt1 | contig 15716 bp, 20 predicted proteins | sample 355202metaG_FD_185969 | JGI IMG/M metagenome (GOLD analysis project Ga0256840, IMG submission 185969) | Hydrothermal vent microbial communities from Mid Atlantic Ridge, Atlantic Ocean - 355-202 | ecosystem: Environmental > Aquatic > Marine > Hydrothermal vents | place: Atlantic Ocean: Mid... | reverse complement strand
ATCGAAATAAATGGCAATCTAAAAAACTTATTTAAATACACGAGCAAATATCTTATCCACATTCTTCATATAATACTCAAAATTAAAACACTCACGTATCTGCTCTTCAGACAGAGATTCTCTAAGCTCTTCATCTGCAAGAAGATACTGAAGATAAAGTGATTCGCCCTTATCGTTTGTGCTAGATTTACCTTGCTGTATCTCTTCCCAAACCTTCATCGCATTACGCTGTACTATACGGTACGCATCTTCACGGCTCACACCAGCCAGAGGAAGCTCAAGAAGCACCCTTTGAGAGAAAACCAACCCACCAGTAAGGTTAAGGTTTTTCATCATGTTCTCGGGCATTACAGTGAGGTTAGCTATGACATTGTTCATGCGGTGGAGCATGAAGTCAGTAGTGATGAATGCATCAGGTAACCAAAATCGTTCTGTTGATGAATGTGAGATATCTCTTTCATGCCATAACGCTACATTTTCCATAGCAGGTGTTACACATGTTCTGATAATACGTGCAAGCCCCGTGATGTTTTCTGTAAGAATAGGGTTTCTTTTATGTGGCATAGCAGAGCTTCCTTTTTGCCCTTTGGCAAAAAACTCTTCCGCTTCATACACTTCTGTTCTTTGTAAGTGTCTCACTTGTACAGCGAACTTTTCTACAGAAGACGCCATAAGTGCTAGTGTTGTAGCAAGTCTTGCATAACGGTCACGATGTACGACTTGGTTTGAACATGGTTCAGGTTTGAGCCCTAACTCTTCCATAGCATACTCTTCAAGCTCTAGTGGAGCATGAGCGAAGTTACCCATAGCACCCGATATCTGTCCTACTGCTATGACTTCCATAGTTTGTTCTAGGTTTGTTAGATGTCTAGCCATCTCGTCGTACCATACTGCAAGCGTTAAACCAAAAGTGATAGGCTCTCCATGGATACCATGTGAACGTCCTACCATCAATGTCATCTTATGTTCTTCTGCTCTAGTTTTGATAGATGCCATAAGCATTTTGGTATCAGCGATGATAATCTCAAGTGACGCTTTCATCTGTAAAGCCACACCTGTGTCAACTGCATCTGAACTTGTCATACCATAGTGGAACCATCTTGACTCCTCTCCAAGGCTTTCACTCACTGAAGTGTTAAATGCTATCAAATCATGTCTTGTAATGGCTTCTATCTCTTCTATACGTTCTACAGAGAAGCTTGCATTTTTGACAATCTTATCTGCATCGTCTTGAGGAATTTTCCCAAGTTTAGCCCACGCTTTTACTGCTGCTTTTTCTACTTCTAGCCACGCCGTATATCTTGCATGTTGCGTCCAGTGTTGTGTCATCTCTTCTCTAGCATATCTTTCTACCATGGTACATCCTATTCTATTACTTCTATGAGTAAATATTTGTAATTTATGCTAGAATTCTACCCTAAAATCTGTTACATAAGGGTTAGCATATATGCCATTTGTCAAAGAGAAATTTACCATTGAAGAAGAGACAATAGCTTTTCTTTATGTCATGCGTACCTTAGACTATACACAAGGTCAGGCACAAAGACACATAGCCAAAGGACGACTTATTATCAACGGTGAGTCTATGACACATACAGGTACAAAAGTACAAGGTGAAGTAGAAATGGTTTTCTTTCGCCCTAAAGGCACTGGGGTTCGCCCTACTTTTCAGAACAATGACTTTATGGTTTTTGAAAAACCTTCTGGCGTTCTAGTCCATCCAAATACTATGGCAACCCCCTACTCTATGTTAGATGAAGTTCGAAGTATCGCAGGAGACAATGCCAACGGCACCCATAGAATAGACATGGAAACTTCTGGACTATTCTTAGCCTCTAAACATAAAAAAGCAGAGAGGCATCTCAAAGGTTCTTTTGAAAACAGAACCATAAAAAAGTCTTACTTAGCCTGGGTAGATGGCAAGGTCACAATACCATTTACCAGTACTGCTCGTATACAAGTTAACAAGCGTGGATATGAAGAAAGTAAGCACAAGGTATTTATATCTGACGAGGGTAAAGCCTCACATACAGACTTTGTACCTCTAGAGTACGATGAAGTACTTGATGCTTCTTTAGTAGCGTGTTACCCACATACAGGCCGTCTGCATCAGATACGTATCCATTTGTTTCACGTGAAACATCCTATCTTAGGAGACCCTATATATGGAGCATCTTTTGCTGCAAGTGATGCCTATCTTGATATGCTACAGAGCGATGAAGAACGATTAGTTGAACATGGTGCACCACGTTTGATGTTGCATGCACAGAGTCTTGAGTTTAGCTATGGGAGTCAGTTTTATCTTGAGAGTAAGGTGGATTTTGTGTCGCAAAAATCTTTGATAACACCTAAGGAGTTGAGGGTTTTTAATGGGAGATAATGGTTTTATTTTTGAAATTGTTTTGAATTATTTTTGTCTTTTATAGTTCCTTCTTATCCCTACTGAGGCGTTGGTGTTCTCTTCATTTTTTTAGAAAAAACGAAGCAAAAAAGCGTCACTCCTCTCGAATCGCTATCGCTTATTCGGTCGTTCGGAGTGACAGTTCTTTTTAATTATAACGAGGCTATCGCCAACTTCATTATATTCGAGTATACAAATCTACTGAGCTAAGAACGATAGAATATATCGTTAAAAATATGTTTCACGTGAAACAATATGTGCTAAGAGTTCATCTCTTTTATGAGCCATCCAAGTCCAATAATTGCGGCAATCACAACAAATCCTAACATGACAATATCTAAAGTTGGCATTATACTTCTCCTTCTAATTCTTGTTCTCTTAACTGCCCACAAGCCGCAGAAATATCTAAACCTTTAGACTCACGTATGGTACAGTGAAGACCTCGTGATGTTAAGTACTCTTGAAACTTTTTCATATCAGCTTCACCAGGACGTTTAAATTGTGTCCCACCATAAGGGTTAAAATAAATCAAGTTTACTTTAGATTTTATCCCATCTAAAAGTGAGAGTAATTTCTTTGCAGCTGAGATGTCATCGTTGACATCTTTGATGACAAGGTACTCAAACATTACCCTCTTTCTGTCGTTGACAGGAAAGTTCTTCACTGCATCTATAATAGACTTAATGTTGTAAGCCTTGTTGATAGGCATGAGTGTTTCTCGAAGCTCATCATCTACTGCATGTAAAGAGATGGCTAAATTTACACCTAGCTCTTCTTTACCAAGTCTGACTATCTTTGAAGAGAGTCCAGATGTTGAGATGGTTTGTCTATGTGTGGCTATGGCCATTCCCTCTTCTTCAGAAAAAATTTTTACTGACTTTACAACCTCTTTTAGGTTGTCAAGAGGTTCACCCATACCCATGTATACAAGATTGACACGGCGATTGCTTGCGATGTCATTGTCTTTCTTTATGAGGCGTACTTGTTCGACTATTTCCCCTGCTGTGAGGTTACGCATAAAACCACCCTTTGCAGTCAAACAAAAGGCACACCCTACCTTGCACCCTACTTGAGAGGAGATACAGACTGTATAGCGTTCCTGATGCTTTACAGAGCCATCTTCATGGTACTCTTTCTCTCTCATGAGAAGAAGGACTGCTTCAACAGTATGTCCATCATGCAACTGATACAGATACTTACGGCTACCATCTTTAGAATTTTGTACCATCACCTGCTTAAGAGGGGCTATAGTATATTCTTCATTTAGTTTTTCTTTTAACTCTTTTGGTAGGTTTTTCATCTCATCAAAAGAGCTTGCATATTTGTGGTACATCCAATGGTAAATTTGTTTTGCTCGGAAACTGGGTTTAACCAATGCAAGTAATTCATCTTGTGTAAAATCTTGTATAATCTGTTTACGATTCTGCATTTAGTGCCTCACTGTACTGAATTTCAATTCTTGTTGTCATTTATTTACTCTCTCTAATATATTTCGTGAGTCTTGCCATCGCCTCTTTATGGTTATCCATAAAATCTTTGTGTGCATTTGCATTACAATAGTTTGTTACTATAAACGTTCCTGCAGCAGGTATACCAAAAGCTTCTGCTACTTTTAGTACAGCAAAATACTCCATATTTTCTATGTGGATGTTTTTTTCTAAATAACGTTTTGCCACATTTTCATCCGTACTAATATAATTAGAGGAATTAACAATTGTTTTCCTGCCTTCGTGGGTCGCGTTGCTCCACCCCTTCGGTTTCAACCCTACAGACGACAAACTGTTGTCCTCTGCTTCACGGGTTTCACGTGAAACATCCATATCTCCATAAGTGGAAATACAATTATCTAAAGGGGTATACGCACCCGCATTAAAAAAACTGTTTTCTATGTTACATGCTGTCTTAGACTCTACTATATCATAAATCTTTTTTTCACCATAAGAACCTGCAGTTCCTACAAAAAAAAGAAAGTCAGGTTTTTGAGAAAGACACAGTTTTGTTAAGTTCATCGTCACTTCAATTAAGCCAATACCTACAGGCACTGCAAAGTCAAACTGTTCTGATTTTCCTGCACATATTATCATCTAAACCTCTTAGACCCTTACAGGGATATTTTTACTGCGAAGATACTCTTTTAAATCCAAAATGTCAATTTCTTTAAAATGAAAAATAGAAGCCGCTAATGCAGCATCTGCATATCCAAGTGTAAAAGCTTCTTCTATGTGTTTCATAGTCCCTGCTCCACCAGATGCGATGACAGGTATGTTCACGAGTTGTGCTATCTTTTTATTTAAAGTATTATCAAAGCCTGCTTTTGTACCATCAGCATCCATAGATGTAACAAGTAATTCACCTGCCCCTCTGTTGTACGCTTCTTTTGCCCAGTCAAGAGCATCTATGCCTGTGTCATTTCTCCCACCATGTGTGAAAATGTTCCATTTGTTAGCAGAAACCTGTTTTGCATCTATCGCCACGACGATACATTGAGATCCAAAACGTTTGGCTCCTTCTTCAATGAAGTCTGGTCTTTTAATGGCAGCTGAGTTGATACTTACTTTGTCACACCCTACATTTAAAAGATTATAGATATCTGAAAGTTCACGGATACCTCCTCCAACAGTTAAAGGGATAAACACTTCTTTTGCTACTTGTTTCACTACATCCACAATAGTATCTCTACCTTCATGCGTCGCACCGATGTCAAGAAAGGTAATCTCATCGGCACCTTCTTCGTTATAACGGTATGCTACTTCTACTGGGTCTCCTGCATCACGCAAGCCTACAAAGTTTACACCTTTTACCACACGACCATTGTCTACGTCAAGACAGGGTATAATTCTTTTTGCAAAGTAATCCATTTACTCATCCATTCTTCGATATTTATTATGGTAGAATTATACAAAAATAATCTACTGCTCAGGATTAATATAGATTATAAAGGAAAATTATAGTATGATTATTGAAAATTTAGCCGAATTCGCTTCTAAAAAATTTGGTCAAAACTTTTTGAAAGACAATTCTGTCCTTCATAAAATCATCCAAGCGATGCCCAAGGACAACTTAAACGTTGCAGAGATTGGACCTGGCTTAGGTGATTTAACCAAAGAACTCTTAGGAGTTCGTAATGTCACAGCATTTGAGGTTGATAAAAGATTATGTGAGCATCTGACAAGTGAATTTAAAGATTCCATCCACGACGGGAATTTTAAGTTACGCTGTGGAGATGTGCTGGAGCATTGGGAGTCGGGAAGTTTACTAGATGAGTCATATCATCTGGTGGCTAACCTACCCTATTATATAGCGACCAATATCATCTTAAAAGCATTTAAAGATCCAAATTGCCAGAGTATTTTGGTAATGGTTCAAAAAGAAGTTGCCGTAAAGTTTTCTGCACAAACAAAACAAAAAGAGTTTTCAGCTCTTTCTGTCTTGGCTCAAAGTGTAGGAAAAGCGACACTGTGTTTCGAGGTTGAGCCCGAAGCATTTGTCCCTGCACCAAACGTCACTTCTGCCGTGCTTTTAATAGAAAAAAAACAGTCACGAGATGATGAAAAGTTTGAAGCGTTTTTGAAAATTGCATTTTCACAACCACGCAAAAAACTTTCTAAGAACCTCTGCACTGCTTTTTCTAAAGATATTGTAAACGCACTTTTTTCAGAACTGGAGCTAGACTCCAATACACGACCTCATGAAGCTCAGACTAAGATTTATCATCAATTATATAATGCCCTAAAGGACAAACTAGATGGAAAACAACAACCAAAACGCAAACTCTCAAAGTCAAGAGCAAAAAACTCCTAACACTCCAAGAGAAAGACGCCCTAACCCACATAGACAAAACAACCAAAACAGACCACAAGGCGAGAACAACAACCGCCCTAACCCAAACAGAAAACCAAACCCTACAAACCCTAACAAAAAACCAAACCCTAAACAAGAAGTAGATGGTAACGTTCAAGATAGACCTGCACCAAACGGAAACAAAAAGCCAAACCCAAATCAAAACAGAAACCGTAACAATAACAACGGGGACAAACGTCCAAACACAAACAACAATAATGACAGACGTCCAAACAACAACAATAATAATAACAAACCTGGACAAAACCGTAACAATAATAGACCAAATAACAATAAAAATGGTGGCGGAAATAGAAACAGAAACAAACGTAGAAATATCACTACTGTAAACGATACCATGAGAGAGTACCTAGAGATTAATGACCGCGTAAAAGACGCGACAATGAATCCATGGAAAAACATAGATATGGCTTCAAAAGGAAAAATCCGTTTCACACCACTTGGAGGACTAGGTGAAATAGGTGGAAATATGGCAGTCCTTGAGACTGAAACTACAGCTATCATCATCGATGTGGGTATGTCTTTCCCTGATGAAACTATGCATGGTGTAGATATCTTAGTCCCTGATTTTTCTTACTTGCATACACTTAAAAAAGAAAAAGATGTGTATGTGATTATCACACATGGTCACGAAGACCACATTGGTGCGATGCCTTACCTCTTTAAAGAGTTACAGTTCCCTATCTACGCTACACCACTTGCTCTAGCTATGATAGAAAACAAATTTAACGAGCATGGACTTTCACAGTATGTGAAAAACTTTAACTATGTTACCATGAGAAAACAACACCAAATCGGTGACATGAAAATCGAATGGATGCACAATACACACTCAATCATCGATGCATGTTCATTGGCTATTGAGACACCTGCTGGGATTATTATCCATACGGCTGACTTTAAAGTAGACCATACTCCTGTAGATAACTATACTATGGACTTACGTCGTTTTGCTCACTATGGTGAAAAAGGTGTGCTTTGTCTCTTTTCAGACTCAACTAACTCTCACAACCCAGGGGCTACAAAGTCTGAAAAAGTGGTAGGTAAAACCTTTGATACACTCTTTGAACTTGCAAAAGGACGTATCCTTATGTCGACCTTCTCTTCTAATGTTCACCGTATTGTGCAAGCGATGGAAAGAGCTGTAACACACGGAAGAAAAGTCTGTGTTATAGGACGTTCTATGGAGCGTAACATTGAGACAAACAGAGCTTTAGGTTTTGTGGACATTGAAGATAAACACTTTATCGAAGTCCACGAAGTACCAAAATATGCTGATCATGAAGTACTCATCGTAACCACTGGTTCACAAGGTGAAACGATGGCCGCACTTAACCGTATGGCAACAGATGAGCATAGACATATCAAACTTAAACCTTCAGATACTGTCATCATCTCAGCTTCAGCCATCCCAGGAAATGAAGGTTCAGTTTCTAGCCTTTTAAATAAACTTATGAAAGCAGGATGTACGGTACGCTATAGAGAGTTTGCAGACATTCACGTCTCTGGTCACGCAGGACAAGAAGAGCAAAAACTTATCTTACGTCTTATCCAACCTAAGTTCTTCTTACCAGTTCATGGTGAGTACAACCACATCGCAAAACATGCTAGAACGGCAGTAGAATGTGGTGTAGATGAAAGAAATATCTTACTTATGGGTGATGGTGACCAAATAGAATTAACGACTAAGTACCTCAAAAAAGTAAAAACGGTTAAGTCTGGTAAAACATACATAGACAACCAAAACAATATGACTATTGAAAATGACGTAGTCCTTGACAGACAAAAGCTTGCAGAAGATGGTATCATCAATGTCGTGGCACAAATCTCTCAAAGCAATCAAAAGATTGTTGGTAAACCTGTCATTACTACGCATGGTATCGTGCCAGATAAAGATGATAAGAAATTCCAAAAAGAGATTGAGGTTATGTTAGAGACTATGTTGCTTAACATGAAACCTGAAGCACTTAAAGACCATAAAGACATCGAAAATGACATACGTGCTGTCGTACGCAAGCATGTAGTACGCACAAAAAAGAGATATCCACTTATCATTCCTACTATTTTCATCGTGTAAATGTTAGCTGCTTTTTGCAGCTATATATAAACAAGACTAATACTTGTCATAAGTTTAAGCTATTATTAAAATATTAATTGCTAAACTGTCATCCTTAATACGTCAGAAAAGGGATGACTCGATGAAAAAAATTATAGGGATATTACTCCTTCTTTTGCTACTACTTATTGGTACCTGTGTTTATCAAAAAACGTACACACTTTATGCTCTTAGCCATAGTGATGAAAATACTAGTACAAAACAAGAAAAACAACTTCAGTCTGAACAGACTAGCAATGTAAAAAAAGTCCAAGAAAAACAGGATACACTTATCAAGCCAGTGCAACTTCTCACTGAGGCAAGCATCGTTCAAGAAGAAGTAGCAAAAGTAGAAGAGAAAGAAACATCTATTTTAGAAAAAATAAAAGCTTCTGTTATTTCTGCTGTTACTTCAGATGAACATAAAGATGCAGAAGTTGACCCTAAAATACAAGCTACAGTCCTAAAAACTACTGAGAACGCAAAACAAGCAGCCCAAAGCAAACTAGATACCCAATTTAAAGAGAAAGAAGTTGTCAAGTATTTACTCAAAGTATTAGAAGAAAGAGATACAACCCTCACGCAAAGAGATGAAGCAGAAAGTAAATTGCAAGCACTCATAAAAACTGTCTTACAAGAGAGAGAAGTTGCTATTGAAACTATGGAAGAGCAAGCAGCACTATCGGAAAAAGAACATAAAGAACGATTAAAACATCGTGACGAAACAGCCAAAGCCATCTACCAAAAATATACAGAAAATAAAGGAAAATAATATGTTAGAAATTGCCTCAGAAATTACCATTTGTCTACTACTTGCTGCACTAATAGGATTTATCATCGGATATCTATTGGGGAAAATGAGTAATAAAAAACCTAAAAAAACCGTAATAAAAAATGCAGAGAAAAATGTTAATAACAAAGCCATTGAAGAAGAAGTAGAAACACTTGTTAGCACAATGTCTGAAGAGATACAAGAAGAGGAAATCAAAATCCCTACTTCACCAGCTATCGAAGATGTAGCTATTGCTCTAGAGGAAATAGAAGCAGAGGAAACACCTGTATCAGCTAGCGTAAACCCTACTTTAAAGCCTACCCTACTTGATGCACCAAAAGATGGTGCAAAAGACGCACTAACAACCATAAAGGGCATTGGTCCTAAAGTAGAAGAACAACTCAATACTGCAGGTATCTTCCATTTTGAACAAATCGCAAACTGGAATGAAGAAAACATCCAATGGCTTGAAATCAATACAACCTTTGCACACCGTGCCAAAAAAGATCTATGGGTCGATCAAGCAAAAGCACTTCTTTCATAAAGACTAGTCTCAGGACTAGCTCTTTACCTAGACACTTTCCCCTCCACCTTAACCACCCTAATCTACACTATGCTATAATCATGAAACTCAATCAAAAGTAGCCCAATGAACCTCATAAAAATTGCACAAGAAACATTTCAGATTGAAGCAGATGCTCTGCTCAAAGCTTCTACACGTCTGGACCAAACATTTCTTGATGCCATTGAGCTAATTTTAAACACTAAAGGTAAACTTATCATCACAGGTGTTGGTAAGTCTGGTTTGGTGGGAGCAAAGATGGCCGCTACTTTTGCAAGTACAGGAACCTCTAGTTTTTTCTTGCACCCTACAGAGGCACTTCATGGTGACCTAGGCATGATAGGTAAAGACGACACCCTACTTGCCATTAGTTCCAGTGGTGAGAGTGAAGAGCTGACCAAAATCTTGCCTCATATTAAACGTTTTGATATTCCGCTTATTGGACTAACAGGAAATGGTCGTTCTTCTTTAGGTACGTATGCAGATGTTGTGCTTGACATAGCCGTGGACAAAGAGGCTTGTCCTCTTGGCATAGCCCCTACAACATCTACCACGCTTACCATGGCACTAGGTGATGCTTTAGCCGTAGCTTTGATGAAAAACAGAGGTTTTGAAAAAGAAGATTTTGCTTCTTTTCATCCTGGAGGAAGCTTAGGTAAAAAACTCTTTATTCGCATTAAAGACCTCATGCGTATTGAAGATTTACCCATTATCACAAAAGAGACGACCTTAAAAAATGCCATCGTTACAATGAGTGAAGGAAAACTGGGTCATATTCTTATTGTAAACGATGAAGCAAAATTTGTTGCCCTACTCAGTGATGGAGACCTCAGACGTGCGTTAATGAAAGAAGACTTTTCGCTAGATGAGCTTGCTATCACCTATGCAAACCAATCGCCCACATGCTACACAAACACTGAGCTCCTTGCTTCTGAAGCATTGGAGATTATTGAAGAGGGGAAAATACAACTTTTACCTATTGCCACTGATGAGAAAAAAATCATTGGAGTACTTCATATACATGACTTAATAAATGCAGGAATAAAAAGTAAATGAAAAATTATGAAAGGATAAATACGACTAGTCGTATGAGCCGTCTGCTGAAGACGACTCAGCGTCAGCGTAGCATACCGAGCTTTGCTTGGGATGCATTACAATAATGAGACTCAACAAATATATATCACACAACACCAAATATTCACGTCGTGAAGCAGATACGCTTATAGAAGCGGGAGAAGTAACACTTGATAAAAGACCTCTAAAAGAGTTTGGCTACGAAGTACAAGACGATGACCGTATCTTTGTTAAAGGTAAAGCTGTCAAAATTACAAATGAACTCACCATCATCGTGTATAACAAACCAAAAGGTGTCCTTGTGACTAAAAAAGATGACAGAGGACGTGCCACCATTTACCATAAACTTCCAGGTAAATACAGACACTTTACACCTGTAGGTAGACTAGACTATGCCTCGGAAGGACTTTTGCTCTTAACAGACGATGTCGAAGTGGCATCAGCACTTATGGCGAGTGGGCTTGACAGAACCTATAATCTCAAAATAGACAAAGCAGTCACAAGCGAAATGATAGAGGCCATGAAAGAGGGTCTAGTACTTGATGATGCACGTGCAGGAGCCCATGAAAAATCTAAAATTTACTCTATGGAATTTGCCCCATTTGCACACTTTGAAGTACGCAGTGAAGGGAAAAACTTTTCTAAACTTCGTGTCACTATAAAAGAAGGTAAAAACCGTGAACTTAGACGTTTCTTTGCACACTTTGATGCGAAGGTACTTGACCTAAAACGTATCTCGTTTGGCGGCATAGAACTCAACAATTTACCAGAAAACAAAACACGCTATTTTACGCGTAGAGAGTATGATGATGTACATAAGTTTATGAAACGTTGGAGAACCAACAGAATCGCTGATGTGAAAAATGAGATGAATGCCAAAAAGCAAAAAGAAGAGAACAAACAAGAAGCTTATAATAAAAAAAATAAAGATACTAACAAACCCTCACAAAGCAAAAAGTTTAAATACAAAGACTAAATATGGTGAGCCTAGCCCTTAAATATCGTCCTAAAAGCTTAGATGAACTTATAGGGCAAAAGCATCTTTTGGATACTACTGGTGTACTACGTAAGCTCATTGAAGCTGAGGCTCTCCCCCATACTTTTTTCTATGGACCTCCTGGTTGTGGCAAAACGACCCTTGCCAGAGTCATAGCCACCCTACTCCAACGTCCCTTTTATGAGATGAATACCACCACACTTAAAATAGAAGAGTTACGTAAGATATTTAAAAACTATACCAATGCTTTAGAAAAGCCTCTCATTTTCATAGACGAAGTCCATAGACTCAGTAAAAACCAGCAAGAAGTGCTACTTCCTTTTATGGAAAACAATGCCGCACTCATCATAGGTGCATCAACTGAAAACCCTTACTACTCTCTTACTTCTGCCATGCGTTCACGTTCTCACCTATTTGAACTTCAAAGCATAGATGAAAAAGAGATGGCACTTTATCTAGAAAAGATTTTAGCCTTAGAAGACATAAGCATAGAAAACGAGGCAAAAGAGTATCTCGTTTTTTCTAGTGGGGGTGATGTACGTGCGATGCTCAACCTTTTAGAAAGTGCTTCTGTCATTGGTTCATCCATTACACTTCAAACACTCAAACAGATACGTCCCCATGCCATGCAAGCAGGAAGCTCTGAGAGTGAAAGCCACTATGAACTCACTTCTGCAATGATAAAAAGCATTAGAGGCTCAGACATAGATGCCAGCATCTATTACTTAGCAAGACTCATTGATGGGGGTGAACCTGCAGAGTTTATAGCACGACGCTTAGCCATACTTGCTAGTGAAGACGTGGGAAATGCTAACCCCCCTGCTCTTAATCTCGCATCCTCTACACTAAACATCGTCAAACATATAGGCTACCCTGAAGCTAGGATTTCTCTCTCTCAATTGGTCATCTACTTAGCTTCCTCTCCCAAGTCAAACGCTGCCTATCTAGCTATCAATCATGCCCAAAATGCCATAAAGGAAGGGGCTATCTACCCCATACCTGGACATATTAAAACCCATGCGAAAGATTATCTCTATCCTCATGATTTTAATGGATGGGTCAAACAGACATATCTTCATAAGCATCTACATTTTTATGAAACAAAGCAAATTGGTTTTGAAAAACAACTTTGGGAGTGGCATCAAAAAATAACCCATGCTTAACTCTATTTTCACAATTCTACACGATTGTATGTTATAATTTAGCTAAATCACTCTAAAGGAGCATAGTATGAAATCTACTATAGTTAAACTTACTTTTATGACTGTCATAAGTTCAGCCTTATTTTCAGGATGTACAAACTCAAATACGCCCAATCCAAACAGTGGAGCCCAAACAGGAGCAGTAGTGGGTGCAATAGCAGGTTCTGCTATCGGCTACAACAACTCAGGTCGTCACAGTAGAGGAGGCACTGCTATCGTTGGTGGACTTCTAGGAGCTGCCGTAGGAGCGGGCATAGGAAATGCCGTGGACAACAGCAACCCAGCACCTCAAAATACAGGTGGATGGCAATAAATATGAAAAGGAATACCATGAAAAAAAATACCATGAAATTAAAAAAAACACTCATCGCTTCATCTGTGGCAGTCTTTATGTTGGCAGGTTGTTATAACCAGCCAGGACTAGTAGAAGATGGTAGCTACAACCGTACAAAAACTGGAGCGGCCACTGGTGCAGTAGCAGGAGCAATGTTAGGATACAACACAGGCAAACGTGATGCAAAAAGTGCCATCATTGGTGGATTACTAGGAGCTGCTCTAGGTGGTGCAGTAGGGTATAGTATGGATGAACAAGCCAACGCTATGGCACGAGCTTTAGGTACAGGTGTTAACAATGACCCACTCGCAGCACTTGACCCCAACAATACCATCATCGTTTCTAAGCACCCAAACTATGTGAAAATCATGTTTAGAGACCGTATGATGTTTGCAACGAACTCTGCAAGACTACAAAATTCTGCGAGATACAAAGTTCAAAAAGTAGGACAATTACTTGCTAATTACCCTCAAACAGTTGTAGGTGTTGCAGGATTTACAGACAACACGGGTGGCTATGATTATAACCAAAGACTTTCACAACGCCGTGCAAATACCGTAGCAAATCTACTCACTATAAACGGAAGACCATTCACGAAAGGCTGTTCATACAATAAAGCCATTGCACCCAACAACACTGCAAGAAACAAAGCTCTCAACAGACGTGTTGAAGTCTATCTCTACGCAGATAGAAACAATATGACCGACCCTTGTCGTTAACTATTTTAAGGTGCTAAGTTCTCTCTTAGCATCTGAAGATGTAATATCTCCAGAGAAAAATTTATCTTCAATAGCATTAAGTTTACTGTTTAACTTACTTTTTAAAGCATCGCCTCTTACCCTATCATTTGCGAACTCTTTCATGGTAGAAAAGTCAGGGAAAAATGCTAAAAATTCTTCTTTTAATTCAGAATGATTCCATGCATCTACTTGCATAGACGCACTCACGCCTGTCACATCCAACACATCTTGCCCGATGCTATCAACTGCCTTATATTTATTGTATTTTTCTTCTTCATTGTAACTATCATTTCTGTAGGCTTCATCTTCTGCTTGTATGTCACCTATAAATGTAGTCACAAAATAAAGAAATCCTAAACCAATAGCGATAAATATCATTAAACTCTTATCCATCATAATAATCCTTGCATATATTTTATATGTCTAAGTATACAACAATTTATATTATCTTAAGAATAACAGCGTATTATGCAAAAAATTAACTAGGACTAAATTAATCTTAATTAGATTGAGTATCATTTTAGAAGGAAAAATATGAAAAAAGCAGCTGTACAGAACAAAGGGGTTGATATGGAAAGCTTCGAAAAAGAGAAATTGTCGGCTACTGCTACCCTAAGCAATGACAACTCTGCACCACTAGGTGACTTTGGCACCATGACCATCGTACAACGTCTTAAAGCTGTAGAAAAAGTAGTCGATGACAACATCCGTCAAATGCTCGTTTCAGATGGTGGAGATATGGAAATCTTAGACATCAAAGAAAATGGTGAAAATATAGATATATACATCCGTTATCTGGGTGCATGTTCAGGCTGTGCCTCTTCAAGTACCGACACACTAGCAGGCATAGAAAACATCTTGCAGACAAAGTTAAGTGATAAAATTAGAGTGTTGCCACTTTAATTATTACAGTCCAAGCCTTAGGCTTGGATATGCAATTCTATATTTTACTGGGATAATTAACTTTTTGATGAAATATTCTCACTATAAACAACTCACATTTTTCTTCATCTTCTTCATAAATCACAAGGTGACTATCTAGCTTTAAAACTCTACACGCTTTATTTATGTTTTTATTTTTACATAATGTACCCATTTTAGGATTATCTTGTAACAGTGCTATCTTTTTTTCATATCTCTCCAAGTAAGCCAAGGCATTCATTAAACTTTCCTCAGCTATATAGCTGAAAATTTCTCTTATATCTTTCTCTGCTTCATTAGAGTAAACAATATTATGCATATTTTTCTTTAAGATTATTCATTAAGCTGTTATGTGTTTTATCGCTTCTTCCCGAGTCCATGCCCTTTTGTATTTCATCATCTAAAAAAGAGAAATCTTCGCTATTTTTAGATGCAATTTTATCAGCACCTTTTAGAACTTTCACATCAGACAAGTTTTTCAACAAATACATGACCTTATCGAAGGCATTATCATTTATGTCTATCGTTACTTGCATATTGTGACTCCTTTTTTGTTTATTATAACATATTCAGGACACTGTGAAAATTGATTGATTTTATCAATAAAATACAAGAATGTCAATTGCATATTAATCCCCAAATAACGAAATAGAAAAATAATCAAACAAGAGGAAGTACCGTATAATACAGAAAAAGAAGAACGAAAGAGTCACTTTCTGTTTTCACCCATAAGGTGATACTTTCGCCCAAGGATAAA
>Ga0256840_1002597_pt1 | contig 15737 bp, 14 predicted proteins | sample 355202metaG_FD_185969 | JGI IMG/M metagenome (GOLD analysis project Ga0256840, IMG submission 185969) | Hydrothermal vent microbial communities from Mid Atlantic Ridge, Atlantic Ocean - 355-202 | ecosystem: Environmental > Aquatic > Marine > Hydrothermal vents | place: Atlantic Ocean: Mid... | reverse complement strand
CAAACACTAAAATTTACTACAGATTTAAAAACTGTAATAAACCAAACAGATATTGTATTTATTGCTGTTGGTACACCAATGAACGAAGATGGATCAGCGGATCTAAATCATGTACTAACAGTAGCCAAACAAATAGGAGAAATTATAGAAAATCCAATATTGATAGTAGACAAATCAACTGTACCAGTTGGAACAGCAGAAAAAGTGCGAAAAACCATACAATTAGCACTAGACAAAAGAAATAGTAAAACTGAATTTGATGTCGTTTCTAATCCAGAATTTTTAAAAGAAGGCGCTGCAATTGCAGATTTTATGAAACCAGATCGAATTATTATTGGTTCCGAAAATAAACAATCTATAGAAATATTAAAATCGTTATACTCGCCATTTTTTAGAACACACGATCGTTTTATTATAATGGATATTAAGTCCGCCGAATTAACAAAATATGCAGCAAATGCAATGCTAGCCACAAAAATATCATTCATGAACGAAATGGCAAATATTTGTGAGTTAGTTGGTGCAGATATAAATAAAATACGAGTCGGAATAGGTTCCGATACCAGAATTGGCTATAATTATATTTATCCAGGGGCAGGTTTTGGAGGTTCTTGCCTACCAAAAGATGTAAACGCATTGGAACATACCGCAAAAGAATATGGCTACACTCCTGCGCTACTTAAAGCAGTAAATATGGTAAACGATAACCAAAAAATGGTTATTGCCAATAAGGTAATTAAACGCTTTGGAACAGACCTTAATACGAAAACCTTTACTGTTTGGGGATTAGCATTTAAACCAGAAACAGACGATATGCGTGAAGCTCCTGCAATATATATCATTAAAGAATTAACCAACAGAGGAGCAAAAATTAATGCTTACGACCCAAAAGCAATAGAAGAAGCAAAAACACATTATTTAAAAGACAATACACGAATTACATACTTCGATAATAAATACGAGGCATTAAAAAATACAGATGCTTTACTCCTATTAACCGAATGGAAAGAATTTCGATCTCCAAATTTTGATCTGATAAAAGAATCTTTAAATAATGCCATTATTTTTGATGGAAGAAACCAATACAATGCCTTTAATTTACAGAAAGATGGCTTTGAATATTATCAAATCGGTGTGTAAGTAAACAAAGCAAATATTTTGTATTTTTGTTTTCCCCAATAAAGTAAAAAATATGAGTAAAATAGAAGTTGAAAAGCGATTTCAGATTACGGTAAAAATCATTAAAAATAAAATTCCACACAAAGATTTTATAGAAATTGGTGGAACCGATGCATCCTTTAAAAATTTCATACCACACAATAGTTGGCAAATACTCGATAAATATGGCGAACCAGATATCCAAACCGACTTAGATGGCAGAAACGTAAAATTACCATTTAAAGACAATAGCATATCCTGTTTTTTACTTACCGAAGTATTAGAACATTTAAGAATGGGAACACCACTCATTAAAGAAATAAACCGGTGTTTAAAAAAAGATGGTATTTTATTAGTATCTGTACCTAATATGGTTTCTTTAGCCAATAGAATGATGTGGTTTTTAGGAAAAGTGCCACCAATGGCAGCATCGGCAGATTACGGCAAAGAAAAAGGCAAAGGAACTGGAATATTAATAGATGGTTATTGGGAAGGAGCACATGTAGCAGATTTTGATAAAAAAAGATTGCAAAAATACATAGAACGAACTGGATTAAAACTTGTAAAATTCCATCGAAGTATTTCCGAAATAAAAAAAATAACCGTATTTCCAAAAAATATTACACCAATTTCATTAGGCGATTTTTTAATTGCAACCTTTAAGAAAAGTTAATTATGAGTCAACCAAAAAAAACAATAGCTATTATTCCAGCTCGTGGAGGCTCCAAACGATTACCAAACAAAAATATACTTTTGTTAAATGGATTACCATTAATAGCACATAGTATTTTATATGCAAAAAAAAATACTGCTATTATAGATGAAGTATATGTTTCGACTGACAATTCAGCAATAAAAAAAATAGCCCTAGAATACGGTGCAAAAGTAATCGATAGGCCAAAAGCAATTTCTGGAGATTTAGAACCAACAATTTCTGCACTAAAGCACGTTATTGAAAATATAGAATTCGTTGAAAATATGGTGTTATTACAGCCTACAAATCCTGTAAGACCAAAGAAATTATTACAGGAAGCATTTGATAAATATCGTCATGGATCTTACGATAGTTTATTTACGGTAACAAGAAATCATCAAAAATTCGGAAAAATTATTGCGAATAAATACAAACCACTTAATTACGAAATTGGACAACGAAGTCAAGATTTAGAACCTCTTTTTTTTGAAAATGGATTGTTGTATATTTGCAAAGTAGAATTAATTTTAAAGAATAAAATCCTTTCAAAAACTGCATTTCCCCTCATTGTAGAACATATTTTTTCTAGTATTGATATCGATACAAAAGAAGATTTCGAATATGCAGAATATGTAATAAAAAAATACCATTCATAGTATGCATCCATTTATAGAAATTTCTGGAAGAAAAATAGGTCTCGATTATCCACCACTTGTCATTGCAGAGATTGGTATTAATCACGAAGGGTCTATAGAAACTGCGAAACAAATGGTGGATGCAGCACATCGTGCAGGAGTAGAAATGATAAAACACCAAACTCACATTGTAGCCGATGAAATGAGCGGTGCTGCCAAAAAAATAATTCCAGGAAATGCAGATGTATCCATTTACGAAATAATGAAACGCTGCTCCTTAAATGAAGAAGATGAAATTGCTCTACAAGATTATGTAAAGAGTAAAGGCATGCTATTTATATCTACACCATTTTCTAGAGCAGCATCAGAACGTTTAGAAAGAATGCATGTTCCTGCCTATAAAATAGGTTCTGGAGAATGCAATAACTATCCATTATTAGAACATATTTGTTCTTTTAAAAAACCCGCTATTTTAAGTACAGGTATGAATACGATTGAAAGTGTAAGAAAAGCAGTTGCCATTTTTGAAAAACACAAAGTACCTTTAGCGCTGTTACATACAACCAACTTGTATCCAACACCAATACATTTGGTTAGATATGGAGCAATGATGGAACTCCACGAAGCCTTTCCCAATCATGTATTTGGACTATCAGACCATACACTAAATAATAATGCTTGTCTTGGTGCTGTTGCACTTGGAGCAAGTATTTTAGAACGTCATTTTACTGATCACATGCAACGTATTGGTCCAGACATTGTATGTAGTATGGACGAAAATAAATGCAAGGAACTAATAAATAATTCTAACGAAATTTGGCAAATGCGAGGTGGAACAAAAGAACCTGCAAAAGAAGAGCAAGTAACTATTGATTTTGCTTTTGCAACGGTTTGTAGTATTCAAAATATAAAAAAAGGAGAAAAATTAAATAAAGAAAATATTTGGGTAAAACGACCTGGAAAAGGAGAAATACTAGCAGAGAAATATGAAGAATTATTAGGAAGAACTGCTACTAAAGACATTGAAAACGATGTGCAATTAACTTGGAAAGATTTTGAATAAATGAAGAAAATCTTATTTCTTACAGGTACTCGTGCTGATTTTGGCAAAATTAAAGCCTTAATTAGTATTCTTGAAAATAAAAATGAATTTGAAGTTTTTCTTTTTGTAACTGGCATGCACTTACAAGAGGAATACGGATATACTCTTATTGAAATAGAACGATGTAATTTTAAAAACATACATACTTTTGCCAATCATACAAACGAAGCTACGATGGATTTAACCTTAGCAAAAACAATTGAAGGCCTTTCCTCCTATTGTAAAAAGGCGAAACCTGATGTAATTATTGTACATGGAGATAGAGTAGAAACTTTAGCTGGAGCAATTGTAGGTTCTTTAAATAATATTTTAGTTGCACATATAGAAGGTGGAGAAGTTTCTGGAACAATAGACGAGTTAATTAGGCATGCGACATCTAAAATGTGTCATATTCATTTTGTGTCTAATAAAAAGGCAAAAAAGAGATTGATACAAATGGGAGAAATTCCAAATTCTATATATACTATTGGTTCTCCTGACATTGATATTATGTTTTCAAATAATTTACCAAACTTACAAACGGTAAAAAAGTATTACGATATCAACTTTGATAAATATGCAATTGTAATGTTTCATCCTGTAACGACAGAATTTAAAAATATGGAACAATACACTACAAATTTTATCAATGCATTACAAAAAGATACACATAACTATATCGTTGTATTTCCAAACAACGATTTGGGAAGTAGACACATTATAGAAGCATATAAAAAACTAAAAAAGAATAGTCGTTTTCGGATTTTTCCATCTTTACGTTTTGAATACTTTTTAATCTTATTAAAAAATGCACAATTTATTATTGGTAATAGTAGCGCAGGAATTAGAGAAGCGCCATATTATGAAATTCCTGTAATAAATATAGGAACACGGCAACAAAATAGAGCAATACATAACGATATTATAAATGTAAATTATGAAACTACATCTATTTTAAAGGCATTAAAAAATATAGATACACATACCATTACTTCTACAAATGAAGAAGGTTTTGGAAAAGGAAATAGTGCACAATTATTTTTAGAATCACTATCTAACAAAGATATTTGGCAGCTAAATCATCAAAAACAGTTTAAAGACTTATAATCTTTTAAATTATGAATACAAACAAAAAAAAGAATACAAATCAATGTGTTTTCTTTATTCATAGCAATATAACCTACCTTTCTTCTTTAGCGATAATTGAAGCAAAAAATATTCAAAATCCCAAATTGATTTTTGGGCGAAATTTTAAAAGTAGCTTCTTTGTTAATTCATATGAGAAAGTATATTTATCCGAAAAAGTTGATTTTCTTTCCAAAATTCCCACTTATGGAAAATTTCTTCTATTTTTTAGCTATTTTTCTAGTATACAACTCTTTAATAAAATTTTAAAGACAGTAACAAAAAATAATTCTTTTACCTGTTATATACCACACACAAAGAATTTTTTAATGCAACTATTAATTAATCATAAAAATTGTATTGCGTATAATATCCTAGATGAAGGTTTATTGAGTTACACTACAAATCAGAGTTTTATCAAAAAAACTAATCCTTATTATACAGAAAATAAGATTGGTATTTTTATAAAGTATTTGAAATTTTTAAATCATTTTAATAAATCCGATTATTACAATTACAGCAAAAAAAGTTACAACTTTTTGTATCTATTTTTTATACAAAATACAGTGACTAAAAAAGTTAAACTTTTAAAGTTACCAAAATTTGAAACTACAAATCACAATCTAAATATATTAAATGATAAAACTATTTTTATTCTAGACGATTATGACAGCAATAATTTTATCCCTAAAACAGTCTATTTAAAAGCATTGGTAGAAGTATTTACAAAATTTAAACTAACAAAAGCATTTATAAAAACACATCCTGCTACAAAAGATAAAAACGAAGTACTTGCATTATTAAAAAGTAAAAATATTGTCGCTACTTTAATAGACGATACCATTCCAATCGAAGTCCTTTTAGTGTGTGGTAAAAATATTTCCATATATGGTTTTTTCTCATCTTTATTATTCTATGCCTCAATATTTAATCAAAAATCGTATTCTTTGCTCGGTTATTTAAAAAAACACCATACCGTTAAAGATGAAAATTTATTACCAACAATCTTTTATGATAAAGTTAAAATTCTTTAATTTAGTTGTATGAATGTATTTAAAAAATATATAATTCGTGTGTTTAATAGGTTACAAAATCTATCACAACAGCAAAAATATTTGGAATTTAGAAGTAAATACACAATCCATAAAACTTTTAAATTTAATGGAACAGGTATCGAAATGTATGGAAATGGAGAAATTACTATTGGTAAAAATACATACATAGGTCAGTTTACATTTTTACAAAGTTCAAAAAATCAGAAAATTAGTATTGGAGAAAATTGTGCAATCAGCCACAATGTAAAAATATATACCAATTCGTATGACAGCAATCCAAATTTTAATGTAATCAATAAAAAGACACATCAAGGAAATGTAATAATTGGCGATGGCGTTTGGATTGGTGTAAATGTTGTAATTATTCCAGGAATTACTATTGGTAACAATGTTATAATTGGAGCAAACTCTGTAGTGACCAAAGATGTAAACAAAAATACTATTGTTGGAGGCGTTCCTGCCAAAATAATAAGGATAAAAGATGATAAGTAAACTTGCAAAATCAACAATAATTTATGCAATTGGACCACAATTGCCAAAATTGGTTAGTTTATTTCTATTACCAATTCTGACAGAGTATCTAACTCCCGAAGATTATGCTGTAAACGGTATTATTGCTGCTTATATCTTGTTATTTGATATTTTAAAAGATTTAGGAGTGTCCATTGTTGTAAACAATAGCTTTTTTAAATTCCCGAAAAGATATTTATTTATTTGGAAACGATTATTTGGACTACTAAAAATTTGGTCTGTCTTTTATGGTATTATACTGATTCCTATAATTTATTTGGTAGCACCAAAGATTGTAGGAGATAATATTTATAAAATTATTACATTAATCATTTTGCCAGTAATGTTTTTTAATGTCTACTCCTATTTTGGTAGATCGTACTTTCAATTAAATAAAAAACCATTACCATTTGTCATTATTTCTGTAACTAGTAGTATTGCATCCATAGTGGTTTTATTTGTTAGTGTGGTTGTTTTTAAACAAGGGTATTTAAGTTTTTTTTACGCAACATTTGTTTCAAGTTTTATTTCCTTTTTAATCTATTTTTATTTTCTAGTAATCAAATTTAAAATAGTACCATCATTTCAATTTTCATACAGATGGGCTAAAAAGAAAATTTCTATATCTTTAACAACACTTCCTCATTTATATGCAGGTTATGTATTAAGTATTTCCGATAGAATAATAATGGAATGGTTTGATATACCTCTTAAAGAAATTGGTATGTACATTTTTGCCTATAGTATTGGTATGTATTTTTCGATTATAGGAAAAAGTTTACAACAAGCAAGTGGTCCATATTATATGGAATTTTATAGTAAAGAGAATGTTGAAAATGAAAAAAACGCAATAAATATGACCATAGTAATGCATCTATTCATTTTAATAGTTGGTTTTATGATTGCATTATGGGTAAAAGAAATATTTCAGATATTATCTAGAAATGAATCGTTGACTAATTCTTATTTTATTGCAATTTTTATTATCATGGCTTATACCTATTATCCAAGTTATTTTTTAAATAGCATGAAATTATGGTATTTAGAAAAAACAAAAAAATTGATGAAAATTAGTGTTGTGGCAGCAATAATTTCAATTGTACTTAATATTATTTTGATACCATTATATGGCATCTTTGGTGCAGCAATAGCGACCTTTGTTTCTTATATGTATTTTGGTTTTGGAGGTTTTTTTTACAAAGATATTCAAGAAGAATTTTTGGTAAAAAACAAATTAAAATATTTTTTAATTCTCAATGTCGTATTAACTATAATACTTTATAATATTAGAGATATTCCTATCTTTTACAAAGGAATAATCTCATTATCTGTCGTATTATTAATTCTTATTTTCTTTAAGAGATTTAAAGAAAAAATACAATTTCATACAAAATGAGCAAACCATTAGTTTCTATAATAATACCAGTTTATAATGCACAAGAGCATTTACAAAAAGCAATAACGAGTATTCTAAATCAAAGCTATCAAAACCTAGAGATTTTAATTTGCGACGATGCTTCTACAGATAATAGCATACAAATTATAGAGGCAATTAAAGATTCTAGAATTGTATTTTTTAAGAATAAAACAAATAAAGGATATCTTAAAACATGCAATTATTTATTTAAACAAGCAGAAGGAGATTATATTGGTTTTCAAGATGCCGATGATTGGTCGCATAAAGAACGTGTAAAAACTACGATAGATTTTCTAGAAAAAAACAATAGCATTCAATTATGTGGTTGTAATTTTAGCAGAAAAACGAATGATAAAATTATATATCAATCCAAATATCCAAAAACACACAACGAAATAATTCATTATATCGAAAAAAACAAAGATGTACCATTTTGTGGAGCAACCGTAATTTTTAAAAGAGAAGTGTATACTAAAATTGGCGGATACAAACTTTTTTTTGATAGAAAAGGTTACGAAGACTTAGATTGGCTATTGCGAATTAGTGAAAATTTTAAAGTTGCGAATATCGAAAATTCATATTATGAATATAACTATAATCACGATTCAATATCAAGAGTTAACTTAGATGTAGACTATATAAAATTCCATATTAAAGAAATAGCATGGTATTTAAAAGAAGAACGAAAAGAAAATGGTTTGGATGCGCTAACTACAGATAAATACAGTTCTAAATTTATAAAGTACCTTAAAAAATTAGAAATTAATTTTAATGAAAATAAATTTCAATTATACAAAAGAGTACTGTTTAACAGTTTAAATAATGGTGATTTAAAAAATGGAAAAAAAACACTTAAAACTGCACATCAAGACAACAAAATAAATACAAAACAAGCGTTTTATTTAACTTATAGATTTATTCGTAGTTACATAAAAACAAAACTGAAATAAAAGAAAAAATTAAGACACAATAAACCGTCTTAATTAATTATTTTTGCATTGTTTATTTCCCGAAACACGACCTAATGAATTATTCAGCAATTATCTGTACATATAATAGACCAAAAAAGGTTTTGGAATTGGTATCGCAATTGATACCTTTATTATCTGATAAAGGAAATATAATTGTTGTAGATTCTTCAGACAATAAAAACGAAGTACTAATTAATAAAGAAAATGTATCGTATATAAGGTCTTCACATAAAAACCAACCTTACCAACGTTATTTAGGCTATTTAGCCACAGATGCAAATGTTTTGTTTTTCTTTGATGATGATATGGAAGTAGAAGACGAACAATTTATTGACAAAATTTTGGCAATGTTTCAACAAGATGCTAAATTATCTGGAATTGCTGTAAAATTCAAAAATAAACACGAAAATACATCGATAGCAAAAATTCCAAATTCTAAAATAAAAATAAAAAACAACGCTTTAAAGAAATTTAAGAATTGGTTTACTGGATATCCACAATTACCAGATGGCGCATTTGGATACTGTGGAAATAAAGGAAAACAACCAATTGGTGGAGGTAAAACGAATTGGGTTTGGGGACCAAGTTTTGTTTTTAAACATAGTGCTGCATTTAAAAATTTTAATTTTCAGTTACTCGATATGTTTGAAGAAAAATTAGGAATGGGAGAAGATGCCATTTTAGGTTATGGAGCATCCAAAGATGGTTATTTAAAATTTCATGATGAATTATTCTTAATTCATAACGACCAAAACAATAGTACCTACACTTCCAATTTTAAAACATACGCAAAAAGAGTTGCTTTTTCGAGATACTACTTATCTAAAGAAAAGGCTAGACTAGACAAAGCCAATACAATATTTCCAATACTGCACTATATTTGGTATATGCACTGGAGGATTTTAGGCTATTTTTTTAATTATATTATCCGTCCAAATAAAAGTAGAAAGGAAATGTTATCTGGTTTTGTTAATGGGTTCTTATTAACCTTTACTTACAAATGGAAATCTTTCTCCGCTTCAGAAACGTACTGGAAAAAAGAAGCACAAACGGACTTACATAAAAATAAATCTAAGTATGAATAATCGGCTACAGAAAATCATATTATTCAAACCAAAATGGCAAGGAGAAATGTTCTTATTTTGGTATGGATTCTTTATGGCATTCCCCCTAATAGTACCATTTTTTAATATTTCCTTCTATATATTTCCATTATTGTTACTTGTTTTTAAAAAACGATACGGTTATATTTTTTTAGCTAAAAATTTTTTATTTATCATAGTTAATCTATTTATACTTGGTGTAATTATCAATTTATTTTCTACATTACTTTTAAGTGATTTTACCTCCTTTAAAAGAACTTTACGTGTTGTTCCAAATTATATATATTGGGTTTTAATGGTATTGTTTTTTTATTCTCACAGAAATAACATCAACATACCATTAATAGCGCGTGGTGTCTTTTATGGCTTAATTTCATCTACTATTTTCTTTTTCTTTATTCGACCACTTAGGCTACATCGATTGATTCCTTTTGTAAATAACCTATCGCAAAATAGTTTTGCATTTTTACTGATTTGTTTTTCGGCAATATCCATTTATTATATAAAAAAAAGATACAATCTATTTTGGGGATTTATCCTTTTTTTAGTGTTGGCATACGTCGGTTTTAGGTCAGGTTCGCGAAGTAGTTCTGTACTCGTATTTGTAAGTGGATCTATAACTTTATTTTTAAATAAAATATCCTTAAAAAAAATAGCACTTACAATCTCAATTGTTTTCTTGGCTATAATTTTTATTTTTCAAACCACATTTGTAAAAAAATTGATTTACAATCTAAATCCAAGAGCATATACTTTAATATATGAATTAGAAAATACATTTGATAACGATTATTCCTTTTTAGCAAGAATGGTGCAAGTTGAAAAAGGAATCCGAATTTTTCAAAAAAAACCGATTACAGGAATAGGTCTCAACAATTTTAGTGATTTTGACGATGTAGAATTAGACGGTATGTTTGAAGGTACCGATAATTTGGTTAAAAAAATAAACATAGCCAATTTAAGCGCACACAATTCCTATGTTAGTATTTTAGCAGAAGGAGGTTTAGTCTTAGCAATTCCATTTTTTCTTATATTACTTTTTCCTTTATTAAAAGCTCTTTTTTCACTATCTAAATTATCTCCTTTTAATATTACCATTTTTATTAGTTTTATAGTAATGTTAGTGCATTTATGGTTTATTTCCGCCATTTTAAATGTCTATGCATGGTTTTTAATAGCAATCGTAACCGCTTCGGTACATCAAAATCCTAAAATCACAAACAAAGAATGAAAATAGATATTTCTAAATATTTGGCTAGAAAATCATATTCCACCAGTTTTATACCAGAAATTGATGGATTGCGTTTCTTAGCAATTATTACAGTAGTCCTGTTTCATTTACAAACATATTATTTTAGAACTATTGATACAGGCTTTGAATTTGAAGGAATTGCAAAAAGCATTCATTATTTAATTTCAAAAGGAGGTTTAGGAGTAAATGTGTTTTTTGGAATTAGTGGTTTTATACTAGCCTTACCATTTGCAAAACGATATTTTAACAACCAAAAAATAGAATTAAAATCATATTTTATAAGACGTTTAACAAGATTAGAGCCTCCATTCATTATATCGCTTGTTTTATTATTAATAGCTCAAATTCTTTATTTTCATACTTCATTTCAAGAATTACAATCCCATTTTATAGCAAGTTTATTTTATGTGCATTTTATAGTATTTGGAACTTGGAGTACCATTAATCCAGTTACTTGGAGTTTAGAAACCGAAGTGCAATTTTATATTATAGCTCCTCTCCTATTTTTAATATTTAAACATGCCAATTTTATCGTACGACATCTCTATTTTGTAGGTTTAATAGTAGCTTCGATACTAAGTACTTTCTTTTTTAAAGCCTGGTTAATAGAACATCATTTACATAAATCATTAATCGTATATCTACCATATTTCATATTAGGAGCATTATTTGCAGAATACTATATTCTTTATATACATAACAAAGTCAAAAACAAAAGTTATGTATGGGATTTACTTGGTTTAACAGCAACTGTAGGACTATTTATTTTTCATGACAATAGTAACGATTTGTTCAAATTCTTACAATTGACATTCCTTTTTATTGTGTTTATTAGTACATTTAAAGGTACGATTCTGAATTGGTTTTATACTAGAAAAATTATTTATACCATTGGAGGTATGTGCTATTCCATATACTTAATTCATTATGCATTAATTGCATTTTTAGTAAAATATAGCGTTAAAATTTATTTTCTAGATGGTTATTTAGGTAATATGTTTACACAAATAGTAATCGTAATTCCAATAATACTTATCGTATCTGCCATATTTTTTGCACTTTTCGAAAAACCATTTATGTACAAAGATTGGCCAAAAAAGTTTATTCATTTTTTTACACCAAAAACTACAATCAAATAAAATTATGAACTTAGCATTCTATTATCATATACCAATAACACAAAAAAAAGGGAATTTATACATTCCAGGTTTTTTAGGTGTTTTTATAGATGCGTTAGCTAATGAGATAGAACATCTATATTTAATAATGCATGAATCTAACGAATCGGAAAGCAAATCGGCAGATTACAAATTAAAAAATAAAAACATTACATTTATTAGTTTAGGAGTAAAAACACCAGCTTGGCATAGAGCAATATTTCATAAAAAAACACTAAAACAAGCAGTACAAAAAATAGAAAACTGTAATGCATTAATTGTACGATCACCATCGCCATTAGCTCCCTATTTTTATACCTATTTAAAAAAAACAAAGTTAATTTTTATGGTAGTTGGTGATTATATGGAAGCAGTAAAACAAACTAAAACCACAACTTTTAGAGAAAAAATAGTAAATCTCTATTTAAGATATAATAATAAAAAGTTTAAATCGGTAATGAAAAAAGTAGATGTATTAGTAAACTCTCCTACATTATTCGAAGTAAATAAAAATAATGCGAAATCTATTCATCTAATAAAAACAACCACATTATCTATTCATGATTTTTATAAAAGAGAAGACACATGTCAAAATAAACCGATAGAATTACTTTACACAGGTAGATTTGATTTGCAAAAAGGTTTAGTCGAATTGGTAGAAGCTACGGCAGAATTGATAGCAAAAAAAATAGATGTTCGTTTAAATCTAGTTGGATGGGAAAATGATAGCACAAAACCAGTGGAAAAATTATTGATAGAAAAATCCAAAAAATTAAAAATAGAAGAGACTGTTATTTTTCATGGAAAAAAAACAATAGGAATCGAGCTAAATAAGATGTATCAAATGGCAGATATATATGTATTGCCATCCTATCACGAAGGCTTTCCAAGAACAATATGGGAAGCAATGGCAAACAGTTTGCCAGTAATAGCAACAAAAGTAGGCGGAATACCAGCATATCTAACTGATAAAAAAAATGTACTTTTGATAAATCCAAAAGATACCAAGCAGATTACCAAAGCAATTGAAACAATAATCAATCGTAAAGAATTACGACAAAAACTAATAAAAAACGGCGTTATCATCGCAAAAGATGCTACTTTAGAAGTACAATCTCAAAATATAGTAAACCACATTCAAAATCTATATAATGAATAAATTCATTCGACTTTTTAGATACGATTTACCTTTACACTTTGTATTACTATTAACCAATTGGTTACCAGACAATGTAATTTTCATTCGATTAAGAGGTAGATTAGCTAGACCATTCTTTAAAAAATGTGGTAAACGCTTAGGAATAGGTCGAAATGTTACATTTTACAATCCATCGCAAATAGAAATAGGAAGTGATGTCTATATTGCTCTAGGTTGTTGGTTTAGTGGAAATATAACTATTAAAGACGAAGTCTTATTTGGACCATATTGTATTTTGGCGCCATCAAATCACAAAAAAAATGGTAATTCTTATCGGTTTGGAAATAATACAAAAGGGAAAATAATTCTACAAAAAGGTAGTTGGATGGGAGCAAAATCTTTGATCGTAGGAAATTCAATTTTAGGTGTTGGAACAGTATTAGCTGCAAATTCTCTCTTAAATGGAATTGCAGATGATAATGCAGTATATGGAGGTTCTCCAGCAAAAAAAATAAAGTAAAGAATTCATGAAACTAAAATGGATTGCAAATATAAAAGCAATAGTTGATGGCACAACAAACGTACATGAAATTGTAAATACTATTGATAATTGGACCCAGCAAAAAATTAATGCATACCTCAATGAATCATTTTATGACATAATTAATTATAGTTATAAAAATATACCATATTACCATAAACTTTTTATCGATAATGGTTTAAATCCAAAGGAGTTTAATGATCAAAAATTAATAACTAAAATACCAATCTTAACAAAAGAGATAATTAGAACAAATTACACTGAGTTACGTCCAAAAAATTTATCTACATTAAAATATCAAACGCGTAGAAGTGGTGGTACAACAGGAGAACCAATAGAGTCTTTAATTTCTAATGAGGCAGCAGCTTTTGAAACATTTGCCTATTTTAAAGGGTTAATTTGGATGGGATGGAAACCATCTATGACCTTAGTAAAATTATTTGGAGGAAGTTTAGGTGTGAAAAATAAATTCAACCTCAGAAAAACCGTATACAATTACGCAACAAATAGTATAAATATTCCAGCATTTGAAATTGATTCTAATACTGTTAAACAATACTATAAACTGTTAAAAGCAAAAAAACAAATTTGTATTATTGGATATGCATCAGCAATTAACAGTTTGGTATATTATCTTAAAAAAAACAATTTACACTTAAACAATGTCAAATTAGTAATAACAACAAGCGAAGCACTAATTGAAGATTGGAAAGTAAATATCAATACCTATTTCCAATGCGAAGTAAGATCATATTATGGTTGCGGAGAAGTTGGATCATTAGGTTATCAAATAGCAAAACAGAATACTTCATATCAAATACCACAAGAACATGTCATTTTGGAAAGTCAATCTAATACTAATGAATTACTTATCACACAACTACATAATAAATCACAACCATTAATTCGATATTCTAATGGAGATATAGGTATTATTGAAACGGTTAATAACAGACCTATAATCAAGAATTTAATTGGTCGAAAAGCAGACTTTTTCACACGAAGCGATGGTACAAAAGTATCTCCAATATTAGGAACTTTTTCAATTCAAAAATCAAATATTCAAGTAAAAAAATATCAATATATTCAGTATAAAGATTTAATTATAGAATTCAGATATATAATGGAAGATGAAGACAAAAATATAACGAAAAAAGAAGAAGAAGTTATCTCAAAAATAATCGACAATGTGATGTCTGAAAAAACAAAACTTATATTTGTAAAATCAAATCTGTTTGAAATTAGTAGTTCTAAAAAACATAGAATTACTACAACTATGGATAGAAATTATTATAATATATAAACATGATGAATAATATATTATTTATAGGAACTTTTTTTTCCAAACGAACAGGCACAAAATCAATCGCAGAAAAAATACAAAATTCATTTTCTGGAAAACATAAAATAAAACTAGTTTCTAGTATTAAGAATAAGCCATTACGTTTACTTCATATACTAATTACATGTACATTTTTTAGAGGAAAAACCATTAATATTGATGTATTTAGCGATAGTGCATTTTTAATTGCAAGCTATGCTTCAAAAATTTTAGCAAAAAGAAATAAAAAAATAATCCTAACATTAAGAGGCGGAAAATTACCAGGTTTTTACAAACTAAAACCTGAAAATTTTAAAAAAGTATTACAGAGGGCAACAGTAATACAAACACCATCACGTTATCTACAAACATTCTTTAAAAAACAAAATATAGAAGTTACCTATTTACCAAATCCAATACACCTCCAAAACTTTGCATATGCACCAAAACCAAAACCATTACATTTACTTTGGGTAAGAGCTTTTACAAGTATTTATAATCCAGAAATTCCAGTAAAATTAGTACACCAACTAAAAAAAGAGTTTCCAACAATTCAACTTAGTATGATTGGACCAAATA
>Ga0256840_1002596_pt1 | contig 15742 bp, 16 predicted proteins | sample 355202metaG_FD_185969 | JGI IMG/M metagenome (GOLD analysis project Ga0256840, IMG submission 185969) | Hydrothermal vent microbial communities from Mid Atlantic Ridge, Atlantic Ocean - 355-202 | ecosystem: Environmental > Aquatic > Marine > Hydrothermal vents | place: Atlantic Ocean: Mid... | reverse complement strand
CCGCTTTTGCATCTTTTCCAAAGCGCCTGCTAACCCTTTGAAATCATTGGAGGCGAGTACCGGAATCGAACCGGTGTACACGGATTTGCAATCCGCTGCGTCACCACTCCGCCAACTCGCCGCCTGTGGTAGGGAGGATTTAGGGGATTACGTGGCGAGTTGCAATAGGGGAATTGCCTCAGCGCCCCGCCTTTTTGCGGTGCGCCCAGAGGCACATCAGCTCGCAGGCGACGTGCGCCCCCGCGATGGCGGTGGCCCCGGTGGTGTCGTAGGGGGGGGAGACCTCGACCACGTCCATGCCGACGGCGTTTATGCCCGCCAAGCCGCGCAGCATGGCCACGGCTTGGGCCGAGGTGAGGCCGCCCCAGACGGGGGTGCCGGTGCCGGGCGCGAAGGCGGGGTCCAGCGCGTCTATGTCGAAGGTGACATAGGTGGGGTGGTTGCCGAGGATGGCTTTGATGCGCGCGGTGGCGGCCTCGGGGCCGATGCGGTGCAGTTCGGGGGCGTCGATGATGTTGACGCCCAGCGTGTCCTCGTTGGTGGTGCGGATGCCGACTTGCACCGAGCGCTCGGGCACCACGATGCCGTCCTTCACCGCCTTGTAAAACATGGTGCCGTGGTCGATGCGGTCGCGGTCGTCATCGGGCCATGTGTCGGTGTGGGCGTCAAATTGCAGCAGGGAAAGCGGGCCGTATTTCTCGGCATGGGCTTTGAGAATTGGGTAGGTGATATAATGGTCGCCGCCCAGCACGAGGGAGGCCGCGCCCGCATCCAGAATGCCCTTGATATGGGCTTGCAGCTTGGCGGGGAAGGCGGCGACGCGGCCATAGTCAAAGGCGAGGTCGCCGTAATCGGCCACGTTGAACTCGGTTAAGGGGTTCACATCCCAGCCATAGGGGGCATCGGGGGCTTGCAGGCAGGAGGCCTCGCGGATGGCGCGGGGGCCAAGGCGCGTGCCGGGGCGGTTGGTGGTGGCGCAATCAAACGGCACGCCGGTTACGGCAAGGTCCACCCCGCGCAGGTCTTTTGTCAGCGTGCGGCGCATGAAACTGGTGACGCCGGCATAGGAGGCCTCCAGCGACAGGCCCTTATAGCCCTTGCGGGTGATGGCGGTGTCGATCTCATTGGCGGCGTCTTCCAGGGCCATGGCATTGCTCCTTGTTTTAAGCCAGAGTAAAGGCGGATTGTGGCGGGCTGTAAAGGGTTTTCCAAGGCGCGGCGGCATTTGCCTGCCAGATATTTTGCAAAGGCACAGCGCCGTGTTGTATATTTGTGTCATTTCAAGAAAATTTAGTTAAATGTGTCTATATGACCGATTATTATTAGGACATTATTCACCAACTTGTATATAATCACAAAAAAACGGAGTGAGAGCGATGTTCGGATTTGACGCCCTTGAGCTGGCGCGCATGCAGTTTGCCTTTACGGTATCTGCCCATATTACCTTTCCGGCGTTTTCCATTGGGCTGGCCAGCTTTCTGGCGGTGCTCAACGGGATGCACCTGATCACCAAAAACGAGATTTATCTTCAGGTGTTCAATTACTGGAAAACCATTTTTGCCGTGGTCTTTGGCATGGGCGTGGTTTCGGGCATAGTGATGTCTTATCAATTTGGCACCAACTGGCCTATTTTTGCCGATAAAACCGGCCCTGTGCTTGGCCCAATGCTGGGCTATGAGGTGATGTCGGCGTTTTTTCTGGAGGCCGGATTTCTGGGCGTGATGCTGTTTGGCCGCGAGCGCGTGGGGCCACGGCTGCACCTGTTTGCCACCTCTATGGTGGCGCTTGGCACGCTCATGTCGGCCACGTGGATTTTGGCGGTGAACAGCTGGATGCAAACTCCCGCGGGCTATAGCATTAACGAGGTTGGCCAATTTGTGCCGGAAAACTGGTTTGAAATCGTGTTCAACCCCTCCTTCCCTTACCGCCTCGTGCATATGGTGCTGGCGGCGTTTCTCACCACGGCCTTGGCCATCGGTGCCGTTGGCGCGTGGCATCTACTGAAAGACAGCACCAACAAGCCCGCGCGGCTGATGTTTTCCATGACCATGTGGATGCTGATCACCGTGGCGCCGCTGCAAATTTTGGCCGGTGACGAGCACGGCATAAACACGCTGGAGCACCAGCCCGCCAAAATCGCCGCGATGGAAGGCCATTATGAAACCGAAGAGGGTGGCACCCCGCTGATCATTTTCGGCTTCCCAAATGACGAGACCGAGCGGGTGGATTATGCGGTTAAAATCCCCTATCTCGGCTCGCTGATCCTCACCCGCAGCCTGACCGGCTCTTTTGAAGGCCTCAAAGAGTTCCCCAAGGAAGACCGCCCGCCCTCGCTGATCGTGTTCTGGACCTTCCGCATTATGGTCGCCATCGGCTTTGGCATGCTTGGGCTGGGGATGTGGGGCGTTTATAAGCGCTGGCGTGGCTCAATGTATGAAAGCCGCTGGCTGCAAAAAGCTTCGATCCTGATGGGGCCAATGGGCTTTGTCGCGGTGCTCGCGGGCTGGGTCACCACCGAAGTGGGCCGCCAACCGTGGACGGTTTACGGCCTGCTGCGCACGGTCGATAGCGCGGGGCCATTGGAGGCCAGCGCGGTTGGCACCTCGCTTCTGGTGTTTATCTTTGTTTACTTCACCCTGTTTGGCGCAGGCACGGTCTATATCCTGCGTCTGATGGGCAAAAACCCTGCTGATGGCAGTGATATCCACGATCTCGGCCCCACCCGCACCGCTGGCATTACCCTTGGCCTTGCCGAAACCCTTTCCACCGAGGAGCGTAAAAATGATATTTGATCTGGCGTTTATCTGGGCGGGTGTCATTGCCTTTGCCGTGCTCACCTATGTGATCCTTGATGGCTTTGACCTTGGCATCGGCATCCTGTTTCCCCTCCTGCGCAAAAAGGAAGACAAAGACCTCGCGATGAACACCGTCGCCCCCGTGTGGGACGGTAACGAAACATGGCTGGTGCTGGGCGGTGGCGGGCTTTACGCGGTGTTTCCGCTGGCTTACGGCGTGGTGCTCACGGCGCTTTATGTGCCGATTATCGCCATGCTGATCGGGCTGATCTTTCGCGGCGTGGCGTTTGAATTTCGCTGGCGCACCGAAAAGGGCCAATACCTGTGGGACTGGTCGTTTTTTGGTGGCTCTATCATGGCGGCCTTTGCCCAAGGCGTGGCGCTTGGCGCGCTGGTGCAGGGGATCGAGATTTCAGACCGGCTTTATGCGGGCGGCAATTTTGACTGGCTGACGCCGTTTTCCATGCTCACCGGCGTAGCGGTGGTGGTGGGCTATGCGCTGATGGGCAGCACATGGCTTATTCTCAAAACCACCGGCGCAGTGCGGGATTTTGCCTATCGCACATCGTGGCGGCTGTCTTTTGGTGTCTGGGCCACGCTCGGGCTGGTCACGCTGATCACGCCCTTCCTAAACCCCGAATATTTTGACCGCTGGTTCACATGGCCGACGATCTCGTTTTCAATCGTTATGCCGATATTCCTGCTTTTTGCGTCCTATAAGTTCTATACCGGCCTGAAAAACCGCAATGACGCCACGCCGTTTCTGGCCACCATGGCGCTGTTTACCCTCGGGTTTATCGGCATTGGCATCAGCTTTTACCCATACATCGTGCCACCAACCCTGACCATCTGGCAAGCCGCTGCCCCTGATAGCAGCTTGGCCTTCATCGGCTGGGGCGCGCTGTTTCTGATCCCGACGATTCTGACCTATTCCGCCTATTCCTATTGGGTGTTCCGTGGCAAGGTCGAGCCGGGCGAGGGCTACCACTAATGCCACCGCTATTGCAAAAATGGCTGTGGTTCATCGGCCTTTGGCTGGCCAGCGTCGTGGCGCTCGGGGTGGTGGCCTATGGAATAAAGCTGATGATCTAAATCGGTTTGCCTGTCATCACGTTCATTGACGGGTAATGCCTACACGGGTTTCAGGCCCTTTGCGGGCTGTGAATGCGGGCCGATCTCGAAAAGCGTATCCACGATCGGGCAGTCCGGCACGTCGCCCCGGCTGCACTCGGCGGCCATGGTTTGCAGCACCGCCTCCAGCCGTTGCAGGCTGGCGATTTTTTCCTGCACCGAGGTCAGGTGCTGGGTAGTGATCTCGTGAACCTCGGCACAGGTAAACTCGGTGTTCACCGCCATAGAAAGCAGGCCCCTGATCTCGCTGATGGAAAAGCCAAGGCCCCGCGCGCGCTTGATTAAAATAAGCTATTTGAGCTGATCCTCGTTATATTGCCGATTGCCGCCCGCCGTGCGGTCTGGCTTGGGCAGAAGCTCGATGCGCTCGTAGTAGCGCACGGTTTCTATATTCACCCCTGTGCGGCGGGACACCTCGCCAATGGCGTATCCTCGTGTGTTCGTGATCTTTTGCATAAAAATAATCCTTGTATCTGTAGTGGCTACAGATCGCATATTAGCCCAAATCAGTAAAACGACGAGGATAAAATGACCTTTGAGACGAACACGCCGGGCACCGCTAAAAAAGCCCGCTGGCTGGCGACGGGCGGGATATTGGCGACGCTAGGGGCGTCTAGCTGTTGTATCCTGCCGCTGGTGTTGTTCAGCCTCGGGGTTTCGGGCGCATGGGTAGGCAACCTCACCACCCTCTCTGCCCCGCTTTGGGCCGCCACGCAAACCATCAGCCTCACCATGCCGGGCATTGAAAGCGTTAAAGCCGGCTATGAGAGCACTGTGGTCGAGGCGGCGCACTAGATGCACTATGATATTGCGGTAATCGGCGCAGGCTCGGCGGGGTTTTCAGCGGCCATCACGGCGGCGGAAAGAGGCGCGAAGGTGGCGCTCATCGGCTATGGCACCATCGGTGGCACCTGCGTAAATGTGGGCTGTGTGCCCAGTAAAGCCATGCTGCGCGCGGTCGAAACCATTCACGCTGCAACCCGCCCTTTTGCGGGCATCACGGCTCATGCCCGCATGGCCGACTGGCCCGCTATGGTGGCGCAAAAGCAAGCGCTGGTGGACAGCCTGCGCGCCGCGAAATACGAGGACGTGCTGCCAAATCACCCCTTGGTGCGCTATCTTGAGGGCTTCGCCACTTTTCAGCCCGATGGCCGCCTAACGGTGAGTGGTGAGGTGATCGCAGCGGGCAAGGTGATTATCGCCACCGGCTCGCACCCGCACGTGCCCAAAATCGAGGGCCTAAGCGCGGTAGACTGGCTCGACAGCACCACCGCCTTGCAGCTCCCCGCCCTGCCCGCCTCGCTTTTAATCATCGGCGGTGGCTATATCGGCGTTGAAATCGCCCAAATTTTCTCCCGTGCGGGCAGCGTGGTTACCATCGCCACCCGCCACGGCCTGTTACCCGAAGCCGAGCCGGAAGTGAGCGCCGCCCTTACCCAAGCCTTTGCCGATGAGGGCATTAAGCTGCTGTCAGGCCTTACCTATAGGCGGGTCGTGCACGGCCCAAGCGGCATATCCCTGCATGCCAGAAAAGACGGCGCACCGCTTGAAATCACAGCCGCGCGGCTCATGCTGGCCACGGGGCGGCGGGCGAATTCGGCCCGGCTGAACCTTGCCGCTGCGGGCATAAAAACAGCTCCTAACGGCGGCATTATCGTCGATAGCAAAATGCAAACCAGCGTTGAGGGGGTTTATGCGGCGGGTGATGTAACCGGCCGCGACCAGTTTGTGTATATGGCGACTTATGGTGCCAAGCTGGCCGCGCTTCGAGCCACAGGTGAGTGCTGCGCGCCGGAATACGATAACTCGACCAAGCCTAGCGTTGTGTTTTCAGACCCGCAGGTCGCCAGCATCGGCCTGACCCAAGCCGAGGCCGAAAGCCAAGGGCGGGCGGTGGTAACCTCGGTGCTGGGGCTTGAACATGTGCCGCGCGCGCTGGCGGCGCGGGATACGCGGGGGGGGGATCAAGCTCGTCGCGGAAAAAGGCAGCAAAAAGCTGCTTGGGGCGCATATTGTGGCACCCGAGGGGGCCGATAGCATTCAAACCGCTGCTATGGCGCTTAAAATGGGTATGAGTTATGAGGATTTGGGCGCGATGATTTTCCCCTATCTAACCACGGTCGAGGGGCTAAAACTGGCGGCGCAAACCTTTGAGAAAGACGTGCGCACCCTGTCTTGCTGCGCAGGCTAGCCCTGCCGCGCCCGCCCGCCGCGCCGTTTTTTCGGCGCGGTCAGTGTGCCTTGGGCCTCCTGCAGAATGGCGGTCATCGGGTGGGTTGGCTGGTTAGCATATTGCGCCGCCAAAGCCTGTGCAGCGGCCTGCAATTCGCTGGGGCTGCGCGGCTCTAGTGCCCAATCAAGGAAGATAGACCGGCATTCGGGGGCCGAAATGCCCTCGATCTTGTAGGCATCGGAGATCACGCCGCGCGGGTCAATTTCTGAATGGCTCATCGGGCCTCACCTAGTTTTTCCGAGATCAACTTTGCCATTGCCTGACGGGTGCCGTCAAGCGCGGCTTTGAGCGCGGCAACCTCCGTAAAGCCACAGCTTCGCGCCAATAACCGCGTTGCGCCGCTGCCAGCGGTTGCGGGGTCAAACACCCCCTGCACCGCCAAGCGGCTCACCTGCTGCACATTCTGGTAAAGCGTCAGCGCCGCGCAAACCTGTGCCACCTCCGAGGCCGAAAGCCGGCCCGCCGCGGCCATATCTGCCGCCCGCAGACCGGGCTTTGCCCCCGCAATGAGCCCGCCCGCCTGCAGCAAAAGCTCCACATCCATCAGCCCGCCCGCGCCGTTTTTCACATCCCAAACACTGCCACCGCCCTTGGCATCCGCCAGCCGCACCCTCATTTCTGCAAGGCTTTTCAGCACCATATCATCCGATGGCTTTACTGACAGCACCTCCGTTATTACGCCCTGCACCGCGCTCGCCACTGGCCCCGCCACCACGCGGCTGCGCAAGAGCGCCATATGCTCCCAGACCCAGGCCTCGGTTTTTTGATAGCTCTCGAAGGCGGCCAAAGAGGTGGCGACCGGCCCTTGCCGGCCCGAGGGGCGCAGGCGCATATCCACCTCATACAGCCCGCCTTTCGAGGTCGAAACCGTTAGTGCCGAGACCAACGCTTGGGTGAAGCGGGCATAATAGGTTTGCACGGGCAGCGGGCGGCGGCCGCTTGATTGCGTGGCCCCGTCGGCATCATACACCACGATCAGATCAAGGTCAGAGGACACCGTCATCTCGCGCGAGCCCAGCTTGCCCATGGCGATGACGGCCGCGCCCTTGCCCGGCGGCGGGCCATGGCGCGTGCTGAAATGGGCGGTGGCGGCGGTGAAAAGCCCGGCCACACAGGCCTCGGCGATGTTGGAATAAGCGCGCGCGGTTTCTGCCGCTCCCGCAATGCCGCGCAGCAAATGCACCCCGACCCTAAAGCGCTGCTCCTGCGCCCATATCCGCGTAGCATCGAGCTGCTGTTCATAGTCGCCGCAATGGTTAAGCTCCGCCGCCAATGCGGTTTTCAGCTCGGATAGCGGCGGCAGGCGCTTGAAAAATTCCGCTGCGATCACCGCCTCTAGCACGCGCGGGTTTTGCCCGAGATAGCGGGCCAGATCAGGAGCCATGGTGCAGATATCTACCAGCATGTCCAGCAGCTCTGGCTTGGCTTTGAACAGCGAAAAAACCTGCACCCCGGAAGGCAGGCCGCGCAGGAAATTATCAAACTGAATCAAGGCCTCATCGGGGTTTTGTGCTTTGCACAGGCTCGACAGGATTTGCGGTTTCAGGGTCTTGAATATCCGCTGCGCACGGTCAGATCGCAGCGCCGGATAGGCCAGCCAGCCTTGGGTGATGTCGGCGGCCCGCTCGGGGGCGGCCCAGGTTTCAGCTACATCTTCTGATGCGCTACTGTCATTAAAAAACGCCTCGATGATGCGATGCACATGCGCCAGCCGCGCCTCGGTTTCTGCTTCAAAACCCGCGAGATCTTGGCCGCAGAGCATCGCCAATTGCCGCCGTTTTTCGGGGTCTTCGGGGATGACATGGGTTTGGGCGTCATCCAGCATTTGAATGCGGTGCTCCAGCGTGCGATGCGCCGTGTAGGCGCGGGTCAAATCTTGCGCCACGCTTTCCGGCACATGGCCGCGCTCAGCCAAAGCGGCAAGGGCGTCCAACGTGCCGCGCATCCGCAGGCCACGGTCTTTGCCACCCAGAATAAGCTGTTGAGTTTGCGCAAAAAATTCGATCTCTCGAATGCCACCCTGCCCCAGCTTCATATCATGCCCCGCCGCCTTGAGCGGCCCGTGCAGCCCCTTATGGGCGCGGATGCGCTGGCGCATATCATGGGCGTCTTCAATGGCCGCAAAATCCAGATGTCGCCGCCAGACAAATGGCTCCAGGCGGGCCAGAAACGCCTCGCCCGCGCTCACCGCCCCCGCACAGGCCCGCGCTTTGATAAACGCCGCCCGTTCCCATGTGCGCCCGAGGCTTTCATAATAGCGCTCGGCGGGTTCTGTGGCGATGCAAACAGGCGTGACCGAAGCATCGGGGCGCAGGCGCAGATCGGTGCGAAAAACATAGCCCTCGGCGGTGTTTTCGCTCAAGAGTTTGATCAGGCGTTTGGTGATGCGAATGAAGCCCGCGCGCAGCTCGCCCCAGTTTTCGGGCTTGTGGCGGGTTTCGTCAAACAGGATGATCAGGTCAATATCAGAGGAGTAATTCAGCTCATACGCCCCCATTTTGCCCATGGCGAGGGCGAACATGCCAGCGGCTTCAGCAGGGTCAGCGGCCAGTTTTCCGCGCGCGGATTCGGCCTCGACCAAGAATTGCAGGCCGGTTTCGACGGCGGTTTCTCCCAGTTTGGTGAGCGCTTCGGTAACCTGTTCCAGCGTCCACAGCCCGCCAATATCGGCCAGCGCAATCAGCAATGCGCCGCGCCGTTTGGCAATGCGGAGTTGATCAGACAGGGCGTTAAAGCTGGTGGCATCAAACTGCAAAAGCGCGGTAAAGCTGGCCGCAAGCGGCGCGGTGGCTATGCTGGCCAGCCAGTCGGCCTCGCGCTGGATAGAGGCATTTAGATAGGCGCTGCTGCCCGCAACGCCCTCGATCAGGTCAAGCAACCCGCTGGGCAGGCCAGAAACCCGGGCCCGCGCCTCGGCCCCGCGGGCGGGGTCAAAGGGCTGCGGGGCGGTTTTAACCTGATCGAGCCGCATTTAGCGACCCTCGTATTTGGGCGGGCGTTTTTCCATAAAGGCCATCACACCCTCGGTGAAATCGCGGGTTTTGCCCGCTTTGCCTTGCAGTCGGGCCTCAAGCGCCAGTTGCTCATCAAGGGTGTTATCAAAGCTCGCGCGCATGGCTTGCTTGATGTATTTATAGGCTTTTGTAGGGCCGGTGGCCAGCTTGGTGGCACGGGCAACAATAGTGGCGGCGAAGGCGTCATCTGGCACGGATTCCCAGATCATGCCCCAATCGGCGGCTTGGTCGGCGGTGATTTTATCGGCAAAAAGCGCGGCCCCCATGGCTTTGGCAAAGCCCATCTGGCGCGGCATCCAATAGGTGCCGCCGGCGTCGGGCAGCAGGCCAATGCGCGCAAAGGCCTGAATGAAAAACGCGGATTGGGTGGCGATCACCACATCGGCGGCCAGCGCGAGGTTGGCCCCAGCCCCCGCAGCGGGGCCGTTAATAGCAGCAATGGTCGGGATCGGGCATTCGTAAATCGCCTTGAGCAATGGCTCGTATTCCTCCAGCAGCGTGCGTTCCATGTCGATATCGCTGGCGTTCACACGGTCGCCCAAATCCTGCCCCGAGCAAAAACCGCGCCCTGCCCCCGTAAGCACAATCACCCGCCCATCAAGCGGCGCATGTTTGACCGCGTGCAGCAGGTCTACCCGCATTTGCGCGTTCAGCCCGTTCATCACCTGTGGGCGATTCAGCGTAATTTTCACCACATTATCTGTGGTGTCATAAAGAATGGTTTCATATTGCATAGCGCGCCCCGTATTTGGTTGACCTTCAGGTCAGCCTAAGCGGAAACAATGTGAAGGAAAAGCCCGAACGTGGGGTTATTCCTGTAGCAATCTTGCTAATTTTGCCTGCTCATCGGGGTCTAGCCCCTCCGCCTGCGCGGGCTTGCCACGCCGCCGAATAAACAGGATCGCGCCGATGCCGCCCAAAAGCAGCAAAAGCGGCCCCGTGAGCCATAAGATCATGTTTGAGGCGCTAAAGCGGGGTTTGAGCAGCACATACTCGCCGTAACGATCGACCATATATTGCATGACTTGCTCATCGCTATCGCCCGCAACCAGCCGTTCGCGCAGCAGCACCCGCAGGTCTGCGGCGATACCGGCGTTGGAATCGTCGATATTTTCGTTTTGGCACACCACGCAGCGCAGCCCCTTGGAGATAACCCGTGCGCGGGCCTCCATGGCGGGGTCGTCGAGCATTTCAGACGGCTCTACGGCCCAAGCGGGGCTGGCGAGCATGAGAATAAGCAGAATATATCGCATAGGTTACTCCGCAGGTGCTGCAAGGGGCGCGGCTTTACGCGATGGTGCGGCCACACGGTAACGGCGGTCAAACAAGCTGACAATGCCGCCAAAGGCCATCAGCAACGCGCCGATCCATATCCAGTCCACGAAGGGCTTGATATAGACACGGACAGCATAACCGCCGCCCTCTTGCGGGTCACCCAAGGCGATATAGACATCGCGGGTCAGGCTGATATCAATCGCGGCTTCGGTGGTGGGCATACGCTGCACGCGGAAGTTCCGCTTGGAGGGATACATCAGCCAGCTTTTATCGCCATCCTCAACCAGAATTTCAGCGCGCACGGCGTCATAATTCGGGCCCGCGATATTTTCGACTTTGTTGAGGGTGAAGTAGTAGCCTGAAAGCTCGTAACGCTGGCCAAACTGCGTGGTGCGGATATCTTCTTGTTCCCATGCGGTTACCGCCGAAATGCCGAAAATGATCAGCCCCAGCCCGCTATGGGCCAGCACTTTGCCCCAGTCAGAGCGCGGCAGATTGCGCAAACGGCGCATGGATTCGCTGAACGGTACATTGCCAAAGCGGCTGCGGCTCAAGAAATCAGCAACCGCGCCAAGAATGATCCAGGCGGCGAGGGTTAGCCCCACGGGGGCCAGCATCCGCCCACCGGTTTGGCTGGCCCATATAAAAGCCCCGAGCGCAACGGAAAGCGCCATCATGCCCCAGAGCGGTTTCATGGATTTGCCAAGCTTCGCCCGCTTCCACGGCATAACGGCACCAATAGGCAGGGCCATGGCCAGCACCACCATAAACGGCGTGAAGGCCATATCAAAGAACGGGGCACCGACCGAGATTTTCTCACCCGTTGTGAACTCGATCAACAGCGGCCAGAGGGTGCCAACGAAAACCACCGCTGCGGCGACGCTGAGCAGCAGATTATTCAGCACCAGCCCGCTTTCGCGCGAAAAGGTGGAAAACACCGAGCCAGAGCGCAGGGTGCTGGCGCGAAACGCATAAAGCGTCAGCCCGCCGCCGATGGCGACAAACAGAATACCGAGCACATAGCCGCCGCGGGTCGGGTCTGTCGCGAAGGCATGCACAGAGGTGAGCACGCCCGAGCGCACAAGGAAGGTGCCGATGAGCGAAAAGGAGAAGGCAATGATAGCGAGCAGCACCGTCCACGCCTTCAGCGTATCGCGTTTTTCGACCACAATGGCCGAGTGCAGCAAGGCTGTAGAGGCCAGCCATGGCATGAAAGAGGCGTTTTCGACCGGATCCCAGAACCAGTAACCGCCCCAGCCCAGCTCATAATAAGCCCACCAACTGCCAAGCGCGATGCCGATGGTCAGGAACATCCACGCGGCGAGTGTCCAAGGGCGCACCCAGCGGGCCCAGGCGGCATCTACCTTGCCTTCAATCAGCGCGGCAATCGCAAAGCTGAAGGCCATAGAAAGGCCAACATAGCCAAGATAAAGGAAGGGCGGGTGAAAGGCGAGGCCCGGATCTTGCAACAACGGGTTGAGGCCGGTGCCGTTAAGCGGCACTTCATCAAGCCGCAAAAACGGGTTGGAGGTGAAAATCATAAAGCCCAGAAAGGCGACGCCAATCATCGCCTGCACAGAAAGCACCCGCGCCCGCAGCGCCGGCGGCAGGTTTCCGCCGAAGGTCGCAACCGAGGCACCGAAAATGGCGAGGATCAAGTTCCAGAGCAACATAGAGCCTTCGTGATTGGCCCACACGCCCGTAACCTTATAAAGCATAGGTTTATCGGTGTGGGAGTTGGCCCAAACCAGTTTGACCGAAAAATCGGAAACAACAAAGGAATAGGTGAGCGCGGCGAAGGCCAGCAATAGCAGTAAAAACTGGATCTGCGCCGTGGGAATGGCCACCGACATCCAGTTATTCCAGCCTTTTTGCGCCCCGATCATCGGAATAATGGCTTGCACGATAGCAAAAATAAAAGCGAGTATTAGGGCATAGTGGCCGAGTTCTGCATACATAGTCCGAATCCTTTTGGGCTAGCTTACCGCACTATAGCCGCGCCAGCCTCAGGTTCAAATTGCAATTACGTGATCGCGCGCTTGCGACGCATCGGCAGGAGGAATCTTGGCACTAAAAGCGCGAATTTTGAGCCCCCTCCTCGAGAAAACGCGTGATATAAGACGCGTCAAATTTGACGCGCCTTAACAAACGGGGATTAACGCTGGGCCGCCTAGGGCTGCCGTGCGGCTTGCCATGCCGCGAGGGCCGCGTTTTCGCTTACGGGGGCGGGGCCAGATTGCGCCGCTGGTGCGGGCGGAATATTGGCGCGGTATCCTCTAAAATAGGTAAGCTCCCGCGCGCCGAAGTAAAACGAAACCACAGCGCCGAGCAGCCACCATAGCGGCTCTGGCACATAGGCAAGCCCCTGCATTCGCACCGAAAATCCCTCGGGGTCGCGCATGGCATAGGCAAAAAGCGCAACCGTTGAAAGCGCCATAATCGGGCGCGGCAGGCGGTTTAGCCCGTTTACAAAGCGGTCAAACCAGCCCACCGGATTTTGCTGAAACTCCGCCCCCGCCTGCGCCAGCGCCGCCTGATAGCGCGCCTGTGCCGCCATTTCGGCTTTGGTTTTATTCACCGTAAACACCTCGGACACCTCGGCCACGGCCTCACCCACACCGCGCGCGGCGCGGCCTATGCCTAAAATACTCATGCCCAGCCTCGCACCCGCGCCGCGTGTTCGGCCTCGGTCAAATGGAATTTTGGCGTGATGAATTCCTCGGCGCGGACGATCCAGCCGCCCTTGCCGCCATCTCGCCGACGGGCGAATTTGCGCAGGCGCGGGCGGGCTTCGGCCAGGTTGTAGTAGTAGTTCCGCCGCGCAATCCCGTAGGCATCAGCCAGGAAATCGGGCGCTTCGGCGTAAGCCAGCCCGGCCATGCGGGCGGTGTTGGGACCGATTGCGCCATCGGCGAGGGTTTCAAAGCCAAACTCCCCAAGCAAGCGCTGCAAGATTTTCACCGCATTGCCGCCTGCGTTCACATACATATCATAAACGCTGGCCTGAAGCGCCTCGGGCAGCAGGTTGATTTTCGGGGCTTCAAAATATTGTTTTTTGAAAATTTCGGCGGCCTGCGCGCGGGTGAGCGCCCGCACATCGCGGCGATTTATCCGCCCGTCGCCGGTTAAATCCAGCCCCAAGCGCTGCAGGCTGCCGAGTGTGACCCCGTATTTGGTGGCCCCGCCCGGGTCGTCGGGGTCGTTCACATAGCCGCCTTCGCGGCGGATTATGTCTTCGGTAATTTCGTCAATGCTGACCATCAAAACCTCTCGCCAATTTAATGAAAAATTGACGAAAGGATGAACCAAATTTGCTAAGAACCCCTGATAGGAGCGCGCGGTGACGTTGCCTTTAGGAGGACGGCTCCACATAAACGCCCTGCTCTTTAAGCGCATCGACAATTTCGGCGGGCATATATTGCTCGTCATGCTTTGCCAAAACCTCTGACGCGACAAACTCGCCATTTATCAGCTGTCCGGTCGCAATGGAGCCTTGGCCTTCATTGAAAAGATCAGGCAGGATACCAGTATAGACTACGGGCACTTCCATATTTGTATCGGTGATCACAAAACGGTGCGTGTCGCCCTTGACCCACGAGCCTTCCTTGATCAGCCCCCCAAGGCGAAAGCGCTCGTTCGGGCTTGGCATATCTTCGCTCACTTGCGTGGGCGAGCGGAAAAACTCGATCCCGTCCTGAAAGGCATAGCCCATCAGCCCCGCCGCAATGAACATCAGGGTCATCCCTGCCACAATCATCTGTATCCGACGTTTTTTCTTTAGCCCAGCCATGGTGCCTCCTCCAGTTCGCTTATAAATAACCTTTTTTTTACGGAAATAAAGGGGCCATCTCTAATCCGAGGCGTTCATCCAGCCCCAGCATCAGGTTTGCGTTTTGCAAAGCCTGCCCAGACGAGCCTTTTGTGAGGTTATCCAGCGCCGAAAACACAATCGCGCGGCCTGACTTCCGATCAGCCACAACGCCGATATGGCAATAATTTGAACCCCTTACATGGCGCGTGGCAGGTGCCTGCCCAAAGGGGAGCACATATATAAACGGTTCATCGGCATATTTTTGCGCAAGGGCGGCGTGCAAAGCCTCGGCCTGACCGCGCACATAAATAGTAGCCAAAATGCCGCGGTTTTGTGGTAACAAATGCGGCGTGAAGCTCACCTTCACATCCCGCCCCGCCATTTTTGAGAACTCTTGGTCAAATTCGCCAAGGTGGCGATGGCTGGCAATGGCATAGGCGTGAGTGCCCTCCGAAACCTCGGCATGCAGCATCCCTTCTTTGGCACCGCGCCCGGCCCCCGAAACGCCGGTGAGCAGGTCGATGATAATCTCGTCCGGGTCGATTAGCTGCGCCTCCAGTAGAGGCAAAATGGCCAGCAGGCCGGTGGCGGCATTGCAGCCGGTGCCAGCCACCAAGCGGGCGTTGCGGATATCGGCGCGGTAATATTCCGTAAGGCCATAGATCGCGGTTTTTTGCAGCTCCACAGCGGCGTGCTCACCGCCATACCATTTGGCATATTCAGCTACATCACGCAGCCGGAAATCGGCGGACAGGTCCACGATTTTTACATGGTCCGGCAAGGCCTTGATCACCCTTTGCGAGGTGGCGTGGGGCAAGGCGCAAAACACCAAGTCTACGCCGTCAAAGTTAATTTCATCTATTTTACAGAGGGTTGGAAGCTGTAAATGGCGCAGGTGCGGGAACACATCGCCGTAAGCCATGCCGGCTTTACGGTCGGCGCTCAGGGCCGATATCTGCATTTCAGGATGCCCTGCAAGCAGGCGCACCAGCTCGGCACCTGTATAGCCGCTGGCCCCTAGTATTACGATATTTTTCATCTTTTAAACCTTCTGCCAATCCGCCGGATGGCCGGAAAACAACTCGGCCAAGGGGCCGACCTTTGCCACATCACCTGTGGTTAAATACTTGGTGTCGCCCGCTTCCCGGTATCGCTCGTGGCGATCTAGATAATCGGCGGTGGCGTCGGCCACAATGCGCGGCTGCGAAAGCAGCTTGGTTTCAGGCGGCAAGGCCGCGCGAAACACATCTTCGACGATCGGATAATGGGTGCAACCGAGCACCGCTGATTGCGGATGAGGCAGCGCTTTGAGCAGCGCCGCCACATGGGCCTTCACCAAGGTTTCAGAGGCGACGGTATCACCCGCCTCGATCGCGTTTACCAAGCCATCACAGATTTGCCCGACAACATTTACATCGCGGGCGCGAAACTTCATTTCCCGAGGGAACGCCCCGCTTTCGATGGTTGAGCGCGTAGCAAACAC
>Ga0256840_1002595_pt1 | contig 15742 bp, 18 predicted proteins | sample 355202metaG_FD_185969 | JGI IMG/M metagenome (GOLD analysis project Ga0256840, IMG submission 185969) | Hydrothermal vent microbial communities from Mid Atlantic Ridge, Atlantic Ocean - 355-202 | ecosystem: Environmental > Aquatic > Marine > Hydrothermal vents | place: Atlantic Ocean: Mid... | reverse complement strand
TGTCTTAACTAATTTTATGATAGATAAAATCAAAAATCAACAATGGGATTGTTTTAGAGATTAAAGACTAGAACATGTGAAATTATGTATTTAAACTTGACAGGTCAAAACATATCAACCCCGCGACGTAATACCGCGGGGTTAATAGTAATGAATTATACAAAAGGATTATGAATAACAATATTTTCGTTTCGATCTGGACCTGTTGAAATCATGTGAACAGGGCAGCCTGTGTAATTTTCGATTTTATCAATTAACTTTTGTGCTTGAGGTGGTAATTTTGCAATGTCTGTCATGCCTTTGGTTTGACTCATCCAGCCTTCAAGGCATTCATAAACGGGCTGGATATTTTCCCAAGCTTCGGCTGAGGCAGGAAAATGATTAAATTCTTTATCACCCACTTTATAGGCGGTGCAGACTTTGATTTGTTCAAATGTGTCGAGTACATCGAGTTTGGTGACGCATATTCCTGTCACCCCATTCATTTGAATTGCACGTTTAAGTGCAACCAAGTCTAACCAACCACATCGCCTTGGTCGACCTGTTGTTGCGCCAAATTCAACACCGTTTTTAGCCAGCATTGTCCCATCATCATCAAATAGCTCTGTGGGGAAAGGCCCTGAGCCCACGCGAGTGGTATAAGCTTTGGTGATACCTAAAACATAATTTATGTCTGTTACGCCAAGTCCTGTGCCAGTTGATGCTGCTCCCGCGGTGGTATTGGACGAAGTCACAAAAGGGTAGGTGCCGTGGTCTATGTCAAGTAATGAACCTTGAGCCCCTTCAAGCAATATAGATTTGCCTTGTTCTTGTAAGTTATGTAAATCGGCTGTGACATCTGCACTGGTCATTTTGAGTTGTTCACCATAATTTAACGCTTGAGCGTAAACTTCATCAAAATCTAATGGTGATTGATTGAAATAGTGTTCAATAACAAAATTGTGGTAAGACAAGGTTTCGCTTAATTTTTCTTTGAGGCGTTCGGGTTCAAACAAATCACCAAATCGAATGCCTCGTCGAGCCACTTTGTCTTCGTAAGCTGGCCCAATGCCACGCCCTGTTGTTCCGATGGCTTTGCCGCCTTTGGCAATTTCTCGTTGTTGGTCAAGGATAATGTGATAAGGCATAATCACAGGTGCTGCGCGTGAGATTTTCAAGCGAGATTTTACATCAACACCTGCAGTCTCGAGTTGTTTAATTTCTTCAAGTAAGGCATTGGGTGCAACCACAACACCATTACCGATATAACAATCCACGCCTTCACGTAAAATTCCAGATGGAACGAGGTGTAAAACAGTCTTGTGGCCGTTAATAATCAGTGTATGTCCTGCATTGTGCCCGCCTTGAAAACGCACCACTGCATCGGCTTTGTCGGTTAATAAGTCAACGATTTTGCCTTTGCCTTCATCGCCCCATTGAGTCCCTAATACCACTACATTTTTTTTCATTTTATTTTTTGTTAAAGTGCTTAAAAAAGTCAGAATTTGGATCTAAAACCATCATACTATCTGAACCATTAAAACTTTTCTCATAGGCTTCTAAAGAACGTAAGAAAGAGTAAAGTTCTTTGTTGCGTGTGTAAGCACCTGCATAAATGCGTGTGGCTTGTGCATCACCTTGACCCTTAACTTTTGCCGCATCTCTGGTCGCATCAGCTAATAAGATTCGCACTTGCTTGTCTGTGTTAGCTTTAATGTTTACCGCTTCTTTTTGACCGTTGGAACGGTGTTCTGCTGCCTCGGCCTCACGTTCTGATATCATGCGTTCAAAGACAGAACTACTTACTGTCTTACTAAGATTAATGCGCTTAATGCGGACATCAACCACTTCCATGCCAAAATTTTCGGCTATTGGTGTGGCTTTTTCTTTCAGGGTTTGCATGATTTCAGTGCGCTGTGTCGATATCACTTGCTGCAATGTTCTGTGTGAAAATTCTTCTGACAAAGCATTTTTTATAACGTCACTTAAACGACTCTCGGCAGAAACTTTATCACCATTAAAGGTTGTGTAGTAAGTTACTACATCTTTTATGCGCCATTTCACAAAATAATCCACATCCAAATATTCTTTGTCTGTATTTAACACGGGTGCTGGGCGGTTATCCATGGTTTGAATGCGTGAATCAAATTTTTTGATGATATTCAAACCCGGAACCATCAAATGAAGCCCTGGTGTGTAATCGGACTTAACCACTTTACCAATTTTGAGTTTTATTGCCAGTTCCTTTTCATTAACGGTAAAGGTAAAAACTTTAAATCCAATAAGTGTTAGGACTAATATAATAAGCAGCAAGGGTAATTTATTGTTCATGATTATTGCCCTCCTCTGCCAACACGCGGAGTGGATGTGCGGTCATTACGTTGGTATGATGTCGTATTTTGTGGTGGTGCTGTAATTGTTGTTGTGCCCATATAAACAGGCTCTTGCTTTTTCTTCATCATTTGATCCAAGGGTAAATACATCATGTTATTGCTGTTTTCAGAATCAATAAGGACTTTCGAAGTATTTGCCAAAACTTTCTCCATTGTTTCTAAATACAAACGTTCTTTGGTTACATCAGGTGCCAGTTCGTATTGTTGCCTAATCAAATTGAATTTTTGCGCCTCACCTTCTGCCTTAGCGATAGTGGCTTCTTTATAGGCTTCGGCATCTTGTCTTATTTTTAACACGTTACCCTCGGCTAATGGAACTCGTTGACGCTTGTATTTGTTGGCTTCATTGATATATGTTTTTGCATCCTCGCGTGCTTTGACCACATCATCAAAGGCATCTTTTACTTTTGAGGGTGGGTGAACTTCTTTGAAGTTGAAGTTGGTGATTTGTATGCCGGATTTATAAGAGTCCATCATTTTTTGCAAGACATCAACAATATCGCGACTGGCAATTTCACGTGATTCGTTAAGCAAATGATCCATAGTATTGGTGCCAACCACTTGTCTTACCGCACTTTCGGCAGCGTGCTTAACCGTTGCATGCGGATCTTCTAACATAAAGAGGTAGTTCTCAACTTCCTCTTTTTTGATGCGGTATTGAATGGAGAAATCTAAATAAACCAGATTTTTATCTTCTGTTAACATTTCGCCTGATTCATCGGTTGAAAAGAGGTTTTTAACATTAACTTTATAGACCTCAGAAATGGGTTTTGGCCAAGTAAATCTAAGACCTGGTTCCATGGTGCTGGTGTATTTTCCAAAAGTGAGTACCACTCCCCGTTCGGCTTCCTCAATTTTGTGGGCAGAAGTAAACAAAGCATAAACAACCACCGCAAGTGCAAGCAAAACAACAGGAAGCAGAACATTGGACTCGGGTTGTTTCTGTGCCGGTGCATTGCCTCCCATGCCTAATGATTTCTTAATGTTTTTAAAGAAGTCCGTGATGAGTTTTTCTAAATCAGGTGGTTGATTGCCACCAGAACCCCAAGGATTGTTCGGTTTTTTGTTTTCATCTGAATCATTATTGTTTGATTCATTATCATTTCCGCCAGGTTTGTTCCAGGCCATAAATTACTCCAGTTTAAAGTAGTGCGTGGATAAATTCACCACATTCATCATTTCGAGCTGCCAAGCTATTCCATGTTTCAGGAGGCAACTCAATAGTTAAAGACCAGCTATTGTCTTGGTTAAATTGTTCTTCGCGAATACCGTCATAGTGGTAAAACAAAGCACGAAGCTTTCCTAAGTGCGCTGGTAAAACAATATTTTTTGTAACATGGGTACGATTGAAGCGTTCTTCAATGCCTTTGATGAGGTTTTCTATGCCTTCACCCGTAACCGCAGAAAGCCAACATTGTGACATAAGAGACTTTTCATCGCACTTTGTTTTTGCCGAAACGTGCGCTAAGTCAATTTTATTATAAACTTCAATGACGGGTATTTTATCAGCTTTAATTTGTTTTAGTACAGAATTGACTTCATTAATGTGTTCGTCTTGTTCAGGATTATTGCAATCGATGACATGAATAAGCAAATCAGCCTCAATGGCCTCTTTTAACGTTGCTTGGAATGCTGCCACCAAATCGTGCGGTAAATCTCGAACAAATCCTACCGTATCACTTGCCACCACTTCATTGCCTGCAATATTGGGAAGTTTTCTAACCGTTGGATCCAATGTAGCAAAGAGTTGGTCAGCAGCATAAACTTTGGCATCGGTTAGGCGATTAAACAAGGTAGACTTTCCTGCATTGGTATAACCAACGAAAGCGATCATCTTGGTGCCATTTTGTTTGCGGGAATTTCGACCTTGTTCACGCTGTTTTATGACCTTATCAAGGCGTTTGTTGAGTTTTTTTACACGAATTGCCACCAACCTTCTATCGGTTTCGAGTTGTGTTTCACCTGGTCCTCGCATACCGATACCGCCTTTTTGCCGCTCCAAGTGAGTCCAACCACGAACCAATCGAGTCGACAAATATTTAAGTTGTGCTAATTCAACTTGCAGCATGCCTTCATACGAACGGGCGCGTTGGGAAAATATGTCTAAAATCAGAGACGTTCTATCCAGCACTTGTGCTTGGCAAAGTTTCTCAAGGTTTCTTTGTTGAACGGGTGATAAGACAACATCCACTAATACCAAGTCTGCTTCTAATTGCTCCACTTTTTGGGTAATCATATCTGCATTACCAGAGCCAATATAAAACTTAGGTTCAGGAAATTTTCGTGCCGTTGTGATTACTTCGAGTATGTTTGCACCAGCCGATAAAGCGAGTTCAGAAAATTCGGAGATTTTTTCTTTATGCCCACTGCCAGTGATAGGGCAAACAAGGATGGCTTGGCTTCCTTTTTTACTGCGTTCTTGATCTAGCAAAAGTAGTTTTGTTTATGTAAAGCCATATTATAAAACATGGCTTTAGCATTACAACTTTAATTTTAGATTAATCGTTCTTTTCAAACTCTTGAGTATTGACATGCTTCGAAGGAACAATCGTTGATACTGCGTGTTTATATACCATTTGATTGATGTTGTTATTTAGAACAATGACAAACTGATCAAATGATTCTATTGTGCCTTGTAATTTTATGCCGTTGATTAAAAATATTGAAACGGGAATTCTGTCCTTTCTAAGAGCATTTAAAAACGGGTCTTGAAGAGAAGTGCCTTTTGCCATTAGCTTTTTACCATGTATTATTATTATAGAAGACGAATAATACCATAAAAAATCAAGAAAAATTCAGCTTTAGTGCTAATGTAACATTTCTTTACCTTCTGCCGCCAAAAAGACTTTTCCAAATAGCATTAACAATTTTAGTTCCAAATTTTCTCGCTACCGTCTTACCCGCAGCTTCCCAAACAGTTTGCTTTCTTCTGCCTGATGTTCTTTTTTTGTTGGCTTTTTCTATTTCCAGCGCACGTTCGGCTTGCTCTTTTTGTTTGTTAATTTGTTCTTGTCTGGCTTGTAATTTTTCGGCAGCTGATTCCTTATCCAAATCTTTATCGTATTTACTGCCAATAGGTGAACGTGACATCACCTTTTTGCGCTCGCTATCAGTAGCTGGGCCCATGCGGCAACGCGGAGGAGCGATTTTAACTTTGTCTACAATACTTGGAGCACCCTCTTCATTGAGTGTCGAAACTAAAGCTTCGCCAACACCTAATTGGGTAATAACATCTTCAGTTTTAAACTTAGGATTGGGTCGAAAACTTTCTGCCGCGGCTTTGATGATTTTTTTATCTTTGGGTGTATAAGAACGCAAAGCGTGTTGAACCTTGTTTGCCAATTGTCCTAAAATAGATTCAGGAATATCACCTGGTGATTGGGTGCAAAAATAAATACCCACTCCTTTTGAACGCACCAAGCGCGCAACTTGTTCAACTTTTCGCAATAATTCTCGCGGTGCTTCATCAAAAATCAAATGGGCTTCGTCAAAGAACAAAATTAATTTGGGCAGTTGTTGGTCACCCACTTCAGGCAAAGACTCAAATAATTCTGTCATAAGCCACAACATAAAAGTGGCGTACATTTGTGGGTTCTGGATTAAATCGCGTGAATCCATAATGTTGATAATTCCACGCCCTGATAAGTCTTGTTTCATTAAATCGGATAACTCTAAAGCGGGTTCTCCTAATAAATTTTCCACCCCTTGTTGTTCTAATTTAAGTAAACGGCGTTGGATAGCACCAATGGATGCGCTGGTGACTCGTCCATACTTGGCTGAAATTGTTTTGTGGTTATCACTCATGTAAGTGAGTAATTGTTGCAAGTCTTCTAAATCAAGTAAAGCCAGTTTTTCTTCTCCGGCTAATTTAAAGCCAACATTTAATACCCCTTCTTGCACATCGGATAATTCCAAAAAACGACCCAATAACATCGGACCAAGTTCCGCAATAGTTGTGCGAACAGGATGCCCGTATTTGCGGTAAATATCCCAAAAGACAGTCGGCGAACCTTCAAATTTATAATCTTTTACATCCAACTTTTCTGCGCGAGCAATCAACTTGTCTTTTGCTTTACCTGCTTGAGACAGCCCTGAAACATCGCCTTTCACATCGGTAACAAAGACTGGTACCCCAAGTAAGGAAAAGTTTTCAGCCAGCACTTGAACAGTCACTGTTTTTCCTGTTCCTGTTGCCCCTGTTATCAATCCATGACGGTTGGCAAAATGCCCCAAAATTTGTGCAGGGTGTTCGCCTTTTCCAAAATGCAGTTTTTTTATTTCAAAATCTTCGCTCATTACTTTATGCTCCAAATCGCTTACTTATCCAATTAAACATGGCACTCATGCCGAGTGCATCGCCACCTTTTGGGTGACCTGCTCGACCGTTTGACCAACCAAAGGTATCAATGTGTACCCACGGAATATTCTCACCAACAAATTCTTGCAAAAATAATGCAGCGGTAATGCATCCCCCCATTGGCACAGAACCCGTATTGCGTAAATCAGCAATATCAGGCACAATTTGTTTTTTGTAGGGTTGGTACAGTGGCATAGACCACAGTGGATCAAAAACCTCATTGCTGCATGCCATTATTTCGGTATTAAAATCATTTTCATTGCTGAACACTGGTGGCAAATCTGCACCTAAGGCAACTCGAGCTGCACCAGTTAGTGTGGCAAAATCCACAATAAGCTCAGGATTAAACTCAGATGCATAAGTTAAAGCATCGGATAAAACCATACGACCTTCTGCATCCGTATGACCAATTTCAACCGTTAAACCTTTACGCGTTGTAACAATATCGCCTTGCCTGTGCGCATTACCAGCGATAGCATTTTCAACCGCAGATATAAGTACTTTTAAACGCACTGGCAAGTTCAAACGCATAATCATTTGCGCTAATCCCAATACATGAGCCGCACCACCCATGTCTTTTTTCATGTTACGCATCGAGTTGGCTGGTTTGACATTGTTACCACCAGTGTCAAAGCAAACGCCTTTGCCAACAAGACAAATCAAAGGGTCAGTGGCTTTCCCCCAATTGAGCTCAATTAAGCGTGGTGCTTTAAATGAGGCGCGCCCAACCAAGTGAATGGCAGGAAAATTTTGTTGCAATAAGTCTTCACCGACAATTTCTTGGTAACTGGCATTGTTTTGTTCGGCAATACTGGCAGAGGCAATGGCAAGCTCTGTTGGTCCCATGTCATCTGCAGGTGTGTTGATTAAATCTCTAACCAATTTTGTTGCATTCACCGTTTCCATAGCCCTTTGGTGATTGACTAAGTTGTTGACTGTTAATATTGCACAAGGTTTTTGTTTTTTGTATCGATCAAAGGCATATGATCCAAGTCCCCAGCCGACAATGGCTGCACTTACCAATTCATTATCATCAGAATCAATTAAATAGTAACCCAAGGGCAATTCTTTAGGTAATCGACTAAAATCATGAGGATTCTTAGCAGTGCCAATAACACAAAAAACGTGTTCAAGGTTTCTGTGCTGATCTAAAACACATAAATGACTGCCAATTTTGTTGTTAAAGTCAAAAGTAGAAACAAGATTTTTAATATCTTGTCTTTGTTGAGATAACCACTGATCAAAATAATGAGATTGTATCGGTTCAATGCTTACAGAGGGATTGTTTTTTTGTTCGATGATATGGCTTGACATGGTTATTAATAAAAATTCAAAACAGCATTATAACCCTAAAAAGACGTTGGGAATTATTTTTTAGCAGAAATAACCAATTGTGGATCTAATCGGGTTTTGCCCAGATTAATGCGCCAATCCAGATGCGGACCCGTGGCTCGTCCTGTCATGCCGATTTCTCCTATTTTTTCACCTTGAGACACGTGTGATCCCACTTCCACGTTGACCTGTGATAAATGCATAAATGTTGTTGTCAACCCATAACCATGGTCAATAATTATGGTACCACCGGTATAATACATGCCCGTTTGGGCAAGTCTTACGATTCCTGCGATTGGCGCAACAACTTTTGTGCCAGTCTTGTTGGCAATGTCCATTCCATAATGGGGGCGTTTGGCTTGCCCATTTAAAATACGGCGAGAACCATAAATACCACTGACTCTTCCATCTGCTGGCCAAATAAATTTTTGCAAAAAGTCATCGCGTTTATCCACATAAGAACGCGCTTTTGCGACCAAAATATTGTCCGCCTTAATTTGAGCGTACACTTTTGCCGGCGGGTTAACCTTATTTTTAGGTAAACCATTAATTACTTCAGTTGGGAATTTACGTAATGTTGGCGAAATGCTAGATTTATAAGTGATGTTGTCAATGGTTATTGCCAGATTTACGGGCTTGTCATCAAATCGACCAAAACCAAACATAAAATAGTCATCTTTGTTGGTTAAGGTTTTTTTGCCATTAACGGTAACAAGAGCCGATGGTGCTGTTTGTGCAATAATGAGTCCACCTTGGGTCGGTGTGCCTTTAAGGTTGAGAAAATAGTCCTCTGCAAAAACAGAGTGAGATAAGAGTAAAATAATTAATAATTTCATACGTCGTTTTTTAATTGGTTGATAAAAGACATGAACACTGCACGGCAACACCTTCGCCACGCCCACAAAATCCAAGTTTTTCGGTGGTTGTGGCTTTAATGCTAATTTGATTCGTTTTGAGGTTCATGACTGCGGCTAATTTTTCACGCATTGCCACAATATGCGGCTGCATTTTGGGTTGTTCACAAATTATTGTGCAATCAATATTATTAACACGATAGCCTTGTTCGCTAATTAAATCCATAGCGTGTTTTAAAAATACCGAGCTATCGCAATTTTTCCACCTGTTGTCATTAGGTGGGAAATGCTGACCAATATCACCCAAAGCCAAAGCCCCAAGCAAGGCATCAACCAGTGCATGTATCAGCACATCACCATCGGAGTGTGCAGCAAAGGCTTGAGTAAATGGAATTTGAATGCCACCAAGGGTGATAAAATCACCAGCACAAAAAGCATGCACATCAAAGCCTGTGCCTATTCGAATGGTCATGGTTTTTGCCTCTTGAGAATAAATTCTGCCAATAAAAAGTCCTCAACGTGCGTGATTTTAATGTTATCACTGCGTCCTTTAACCATTAAAGGCATAATCCCAGCTTGTTCAAAAGCAGAAGCTTCATCGGTTGTGGTCTTGGCATCGGCATTTTCCAACACATCAACCAATTGCCTAAAGGGAAACATTTGCGGTGTTAAGGCAGCGCGTAATTTATCGCGCGAAATGGTTTTTTTGCTGTGCTTTCCATCATCAGAATATTTAATCGTATCATTAATGGCTTTAACCAATAACCCACCTTGATTTTGGGTATTGCACTGGTTAATTAACTTAGAAATGTCATAACTTGTGATACAGACTCGTGCCGCATCATGCACAAGAATCCATGTGGTGTCGTCAATCATCGGTTCAATAATTTTCAAACCATACAGAACCGATTGCCGACGGCTTGAGCCACCTGTGGTGTACATCAAAGGCTTAGTCGATTTTAGTTCAATATCGTGCCACAACTCTTGATTTTTTGGCATAACCAAGACAATACCCTCAATACTATCTAAAGCATCAAAAGCATCAATACTGTGCTGAATTGCCAATTTCCCTGCAATTTCTAAAAACTGTTTCGGCGTGTCTGAAGCAAATCGCTGCCCACTGCCAGCAGCTACAATAATGGCATACATAATAAAACATTAATTACGAAAGTGGATAGTTTACCATTAAACCTAGTCAATCATAAACTCTCGATTTTAATAAGTCATAATGTTATACTTGAATACTATTATAAAAAGGACTTAACCAAAATGAGTAAAGATAAAAAGATAAAACTATTTCAAGGTCAAAATGTAAGAACGCATTGGGATGAAGAAAGCGAAGCATGGCTTTTTTCAGTTCAAGATGTTGTTCAAATTCTATCTGAAAGTTCTGATGTAAAACAATACATCAAAAAAATGCGTACCAGAAATTCTGAACTAAACTCCAACTGGGGTACAATCTGTACCCCGGTTGCTATGACAGCAGCTGATGGGAAAAGACGTAAAATTCAAGCAGCTAATGTACGAGGGATATTGAGAATAATACAATCTATCCCACCTGTTATTACATTTTAACTAAAAACTCATTTAATACGATGTTTACTTTAATTTTCAATTATCACTTGTCAAATGTATAATGAAATTTTTATATTAACGAATATTGATGAATGCTTTGTTAAAAATTATAGTCATATTTACACTTATATTTTGTACGAACCCTTTACTTGCCAAGAGAAAAGTCAAAGACAGAGGTCCAATTGCTATTGTTACAGTTGCTCCTAATTATCCAAGAGCTGCTGCAGAGCAAGGCATAGAAGGAAAAGTGACTTTAGAGTTTACCATCACTACAACTGGCACAGTTATTAACCCAGTAGTCGTTTCATCCAATCCAGAAAAAACATTTGATAGAGAAGCATTAAGAGCCATCTTGAAATATAAGTTTGCCCCTGCAATTAAAAAACAAAAAGCTATTCAAATAAGAGTATCTCAAACTCTCTCCTTTAAGTTGCCCGATGGTTACCAGCCTCATTTAATAGATAAATAATTAACAAATGCAACTTCATTAAAAAGCAGCTTTGATGAATTTTTAAATCAAGAAGCCCATTCCATTCGTAATTTACGGTGATTAATTGTGCAATCACGTAAATACAGATTGATTAATGTTTGATAGGGAACACCTGTTTCTTTGGCGAGTGACTTAAAGTATTCGACTGAATCGCAGTCTAAACGCATTGTGACGGGTTGTTTTAAGTATTTTGTATAAGGGTTTTTACGCCCTTTCATGTTTTCAAAATCGTAATTGTCTTTCATAATAGATACTTCCAATAAGCTTTTTGTTCTTGTTTGTTTGCTTTTCTTGCTGAGATGATTCGTACTTTTGTTTCATTTTCCCGAAAGCAATGGCATACAACAACGGTATTTAATTTGAAACTGTTTCCCAATAAAATAAACCTGTCTTCAACATCAGAATGTTCAGGGTCATAAAAATCAATAGCATGTTCATCAAAAAACACCGTCCGTGCTTCATCAAAAGTGATGCCATGCTTTTTGGTATTGGTTTTATCTTTATTGACATCCCATTCAAATTTTAATTCTTTCATACGTACATTGTACATATATTAACTAAAATTGCAAGAATCGAGAAAACCGCCTTATCAAACAAAAAGATTTTGAATTATTAATCAAAGTTTAAGTCTTTTCATTTATAATCAACGATTAACAATTAAAAACAAAATTTTGCTAAGCACACACAAACTTTTAATCAATCTTAACGAAGCGCAAACTGCAGCGGTGACAACCGATGCCCAACATTCCTTAGTGCTAGCTGGTGCTGGCAGTGGCAAGACAAGGGTGCTGGTTTATCGCATTGCGTGGTTGTTGGCTGCCGAAGGGGTTTCGCCTTATGCCATTTTGGCGGTGACTTTTACCAATAAGGCAGCAGCAGAAATGCGTAATCGGGTGGCAGAATTGTTGGAAACGCCAGCTCGTGGCATGTGGATTGGCACATTTCATTCGATTGCTTTGCGTTTATTAACCATGCACCACAAAGAGGCAGGGTTACCGAAAAACTTTCAGATACTGGATTCCGAAGACCAATACCGCTTGATTCGCCGGGTTATTTCCGATTTGGAATTGGATGAAAAGCAATGGCAGCCGCGCATGGTTCAGGGTTTTATCAACGGTAAAAAGAATGAAGGCATTCGAGCTAATGAGATTGATGATTTTGGCGATGATAACTCTTCGACCTTAATCAACATTTACCAACACTACGATGACCATTGCAACCGTGGTGGTTTGGTGGATTTTGCCGAAATGTTGTTGTGTACGCATCAATTGTTGTTGAATAATCCGCCATTGCTAGAACATTACCAAGGGCGATTTGGGGCGATTTTAGTCGATGAGTTTCAAGACACCAACGATATTCAATCGGCTTTTATTCGGCTTTTGGCAGGCACAAAAAACAAAATAATGGTGGTGGGCGATGATGACCAATCCATTTATGCTTGGCGTGGGGCTAAGATTGACCACATTATTGGTTTTAAAGATTTATTTTCCAACACTATTCAATATAAACTGGAACAAAACTACCGCTCCACCAATAATATTCTGCACGCGGCTAATGCGGTGATAAAAAACAATGCTAAAAGATTAGGTAAAGAGTTGTGGTCACAGCAAGGCGATGGCGAGTTGATACAATATTATGGAGCGTATTCGGAATACGACGAAGCCGCTTTTGTAGCAGAAGAAATTGACAACCTAATTGGTTCGGGCATTGATGGTGACCAAATCGCTATTTTGTACCGTTCCAATATGCAATCGCGTTTGCTGGAAGAAAACTTACTCAAACACACTATTGCTTACAAAGTTTATGGCGGTTTACGCTTTTTTGAACGCATGGAAATCAAAGATGTATTAGCCTATGTGCGATTAATCAATAATCGCCACGATGATGTCGGTTTTGAACGCGTTATCAATACACCCACACGAGGATTGGGCAATAAAACCGTCAACCAAATTCGCAATTGCGCCATGCTCAACCAAGTCAGTTTGTTTTCTGCCTGCCAAATTTTATTGAAAAACAACTCATTAACTGCCCGTGCGGCTGGTTCTTTGGCGGGGTTTATCAATATGATTGATGAATTTGACAACAACCACGATAAAGAACAACTCAACCCTTTATTTGATGATGTGATAGAACGCACGGGTTTGCGCGAGCATTACCAAAAAGAACCGCCCGAAAAAGCCTTAACGCGCCTAGAAAACTTAGATGAACTACTCAATGCGGCAGAAACATTTGTCAAACCGCAAGAAGATGACCAAATTGGTATGACAGCATTATCCAGTTTCCTCGCACAAGTTTCACTTGAAGCAGGAGAGCGAGCATCGGATAAGGATGTGCCTTGCGTGCAATTGATGACTTTACATTCGGCTAAAGGTTTGGAATTTCCCTATGTCTTTTTGGTGGGGTTAGAGCAAGGTTTATTTCCCCACCAAAACTCCATGGAAGACCCAGAAAAACTGCAAGAAGAACGCCGCCTATGTTACGTTGGCATCACCCGTGCTGAACAAAAGTTATTTATGACCTATGCGACATCACGCCGAATAAGAGGTCGTACCCAAGGTTGTGCTCCCTCAAAATTCTTGCGCGAAGTACCCGAAAAGCTCGTCAATCAAATCCAAGGCAATGTCTTCACCACACCGCGTGGCAGCCTATTTGCTAATCAAGAGACTTCACCATACGCCCAATTTCAACCAGGTGTTTTAGTCTCACACAAAATCTTTGGCGAGGGCACCATCATCGAACTCTCTGGTCAAGGCGATTACACCCAAATCATGGTCGAATTTGCTGACCACGGCACTAAAATATTAGCAGCTAAATTTGCGAAGTTGGAAGTTATTTAAAAGTTACTTTTTAGAAATTAACTTCATACAATTAACAATTCTGATTGACTGGCTAGGAAATAGATTGTTTTCAGGCTTATAAAGAATCTTTTGTAAATCACTGCCTTGAATGTCTTTAGTAGCACCATTTTTATACGAAATTAAAATATTGGAAACTTTTACACAACTAACATTTTGATTATCCCAAGACCTCCATGCATTCTTAGTTTCAATTCCATATATACTGCTATCTAGAAACTCATAAGACAATAAAGGTTCATTTGCTATAGTTTCACCAAGTTTATTTAGGGGAACTAAAGTATATTCAATTTTCTGAATTAGGTTTTTACTTGTATTAATCCAATTAATAACAATCTCATTTCGTGATAACCTTTTGTTGTTATTAATCCCAAGATATTTAATGAGTATCGGCACATCTAATTCTTGAGCTAGTTTGATATAATTTTTAATATCAAACTCAAGAGCAATCACCTCTCCAAAATTATAAGTTTTAAGCCATTTAACACCTCCAAGTGAAAGATTTTTAATTTTTTTAATTGAATTAGGTTCGATGTCTTCAAATAGAATTTGAGGGTATGATTTAGATACAGTAGTTCTAATATTATCCTTGTCAAACCTTTCAAAATCAAACCAAATCCACTTATAATAATTAGAAGAATTATTTCTAATTTTTCCAGTTAGCTTTCCACTTAGTTTGGCTTTTAAGTCGATAAATTCAATATCTCCCTTTAAATCAGCTACTTGAAAAGACTCCTTTTTATGGACTTTAAATGTCCCTCCAGCAACTAAATAAGCGGGAAGTAACAAGCTAACAATAATAGATAATAATTTCATGGAACAGGATTCTCTTGATTTATAAATGAATTAAATATACTATAAAAACTTTAAATCTACTAAATAAATATGAAATATTTAATCTTGATTCTGTTGTTCTCAACTACTTCTGTTTTTTCTCAAACCGTTAATGATGTGCCTTTTGCTGAAATAGAAGCAGATTACATTACTGTTTTAGCATATTCAAAATTCATGAGCAATAAGTTAAAAGTTCACGTTGACTTTGGTCAATTTAATAGCATTTGGAGGACAAAGGATACTAAATTCCGAGGTCGAGATGGTAAAAATGTTGAGTTTAATTCCATTGCACACTTATTAAATTATTTCTCATCAAATGGATATGACTTGATTGACACAAATATTTATGCAATGGATGCAGCTATTGGTCACACTGTTTACTATACTGTTATAATGCGAAAGTCAAAACGTAGCTGAACATGATTGATTTTAAAAGTAGCTAACTATCAGTTTGCTACTTTTTCTGGTTCAACTGGGACTATCGACTCTAGTTCACAGTTCTTATCATTCACCAATTTCTTAACTTTATTCTAACGAAGCCTTAACATCTGTTGTGTTTAGATGCATGAGCGTTGAATATTTCTGCGCTTATTATTAACTTTGAGGAACATTATTATGTCAAATCAAAATAAAACGAAACTTTTAAAAACAACTTTATTAACCTTGTCATTGGCAACATTTGGCTTTATCGCTCAAGCCAATGCAAGCAATTCTCCTTTCGCACAAACAGACAATCACACCATCAAATTGGCCGTTAAAGGCGATCCAAAAAAATGCGGCGAGGGCAAGTGCGGTGATAACTTGAAGAAAGCGACAGCAAAGAAAGCTAAAAAAGTAACTGACGGCGGCAGTACTGACGAAATAAATGCCAAATCGCAAGAGGATGCCCTAGCATCTGATGTTAATTCTTCAGAGGAACAACCCAAAAAAGCAGAAAAAAAATGCGGGGGTTGATATGTTTTGACCTGTCAAGTTTAAATACATAATTTCACATGTTCTAGTCTTTAATCTCTAAAACAATCCCATTGTTGATTTTTGATTTTATCTATCATAAAATTAGTTAAGACAGAGCA
>Ga0256840_1002594_pt1 | contig 15746 bp, 17 predicted proteins | sample 355202metaG_FD_185969 | JGI IMG/M metagenome (GOLD analysis project Ga0256840, IMG submission 185969) | Hydrothermal vent microbial communities from Mid Atlantic Ridge, Atlantic Ocean - 355-202 | ecosystem: Environmental > Aquatic > Marine > Hydrothermal vents | place: Atlantic Ocean: Mid... | reverse complement strand
CTTGCATAACCCATTATAGCCTCAGAGGACTTAGAAGCAGTAAGGTTGTGCAAAATCTTTTTTGAGTAATAGCCTAAGCTATTGCGATGAAAAGTTTTGTGCAAGATTGCTGCTTCTAAGTCCTCCCTATGAGTTGCTGAGGCTATAATGGGCTATGCAAGAAGTCTAATATATCCTTTGTATTCAAATTGTAATCAACTTTTAATATACTTACCTATTCAAAGGAGTATATCGTGGTTAATTTACAACAAGCAATATCAAACAAGTATCCAAGTATTCAAAAACTTCCATTTCCAGTAAAACATACAATTTTTACATTTTTTAAAAAACTTATCTATGAAAATGAAATAAATAATTTTCTGCAAACAAATGAAAATCTTGGTGCTTTTGATTTCATAGATGCCGTTTTAGAATACTTTAACTTCTCTTATAAAGTTTTAAACAATCAAATAGAAAACATACCTTCACAAGGAAGAGTAATCATCGTAGCAAACCACCCACTTGGAGCGTTGGATGCTCTGTCTTTGGTAAATCTTATTAAAAAAGTAAGAAGTGATGTCAAAATAGTAGCCAATGATTTTCTAACTCAAATCAACCAACTTCAACCTATACTTCTTGGCGTTGATTCTTTTGGAGCCTCAACTTCTAAGCAGATGATAAAAGAGATTTATGAATCACTAGACAAGGAAGAAGTTGTGATTATATTTCCTTCTGGAGAGGTATCTCGTGCAAGACCGGCAGGCATTAAAGACACTACTTGGCATAAAGGATTTTTGAAATTTGCTCTTAAAAAAAATGCGCCCATTCTTCCTGTTTTTATAAAAGCAAAAAATTCAACTTTTTTTTACACAATTTCATCAATAAACAAAACCCTTTCCACTGCGCTATTGCCATACGAAATGTTTAACAAAAAAAATAAAACTTTAGAGTTTATTGTAGGAGAAATTATCCCATTTAAAAGCTTCAATAATGATAATCTTGGAATAAAAACAAAAGTAAATTTGTTTAAAAAACATATTTATAATATATCAAAAAACAAAAAACCTATTTTTCAAACGCAAAAATGCATTGCTCATCCTGAAAACAGACAAGAGATAAAAGAAGAACTTCAAGCCTCGACACTTTTGGGCTCTACGACAGATGGCAAAAAGATATATCTATTTGATTTTCAAATACAATCAGCAGTTATGCGAGAGATAAGTAGACTAAGAGAGTTTACATTTAGAAAGGTAGATGAGGGTACAGGTAAAAAAAGAGATGCAGATGAGTATGATGAGTATTATCAACATATAGTGCTTTGGGATGAGGACAAACTGGAAATTGTTGGTTCATATCGCATTGGAAATAGTGATTTTATAAATGATTGTTTTGGATTTGATGGATTTTATAGTAACACGCTTTTTAAATTTAAACCAGAATTTCAAAAATACTTATATAACTCCATAGAACTAGGAAGAAGCTTTGTTCAGCCAAGATATTGGGGGAGTAGAGCATTAGATTACCTATGGCAAGGAATTGGTGCGTATTTGTATAGAAATCCACATATACGGTATATATTTGGACCAGTAAGTCTAAGCTCTTCAGTACCAAAAGGAGCTAAAAATCTAATAGTCTATTATTATACAAAATATTATCAGTCCGATGAAGAGTTTGTTGATGCTATAAAACCATATGAAATTAGTCAAAAAGATCTAAAAGAATTAGATGCCATATTTAAAGGGACTAATGAAAAAGAAGACTTTTTGATACTAAAAGAGTACCTTGAACATTATAATACAACAGTGCCAATACTATACAAACAATATACAGAACTTTGCGAGCAAGGTGGTACTAAATTTCTAGGGTTCAATATAGATAAAGAGTTCAATAATTGTGTAGATGGCTTTCTTGTTGGTGATGTAAATATGTTTAAGGAAAAGAAGAGAAAACGCTATATAAAGGACTCTTAGAGCTTTGTAACCAAATTGTAACCAAATTTCTATAAAATACAAAAAAAATAAAGCGAAAGGCATAGTTTAAATATGGAAAAAATCTTTCAAAAAGTATCATTCGCAAGTGCTTCGTTAGTACTAGTCATACTTGTTGGTATATTTATAACTCTTTTTAATGCTTCTAAGCCAGCTATTGATGAGTTTGGATTAGGGTTCATCACTAATCCTGTATGGAACCAAGAAGTTGCAATAGAAGGTGCTAACGCTCCTGTTGTTGAAAAAGAGATAGTTATAGATGAAAATATAATCCCTGATGAAGATGATGTGATAATTGAAGACGAAGACAACAAGATAACTAAAACGATATTTGGCGGTCTCATTCCGATAGTTGGAACAATCCTTTCAACTTTTATTGCTCTTGCTTTTTCTCTGCCTATAGCGATGGGAATTGCAATCTTTTTGGCTGAAATTGCACCTAAAAATATATCTCATATCGTAAGTATTGCTATCGAACTTTTAGCGGCTATTCCTAGTATCATCTTTGGTATGTGGGGTTTGTACTATTTTGCTCCTATCATATCTGATATGTTTGGAGGATACCAAGTGTCTTTGCTGACTGCTGGTCTGGTTTTGGGTGTTATGATTCTGCCTTTTATGGCTGCGATCACAAGAGATAGCATGAACACAACTCCTGATGTACTAAAAGAGTCTGCTTACGCTCTAGGTGCTACAAAGTTTGAAGTTATCAAGGATATCATCTTCCCATACTCTAAAGTTGGCATCATAGGCTCAATCATACTCGCACTTGGAAGAGCCTTAGGTGAGACTATGGCTGTTGCATTTTTGATTGGCTCCATCTTCTCAATGCCAACAAGCATAACATCTCCAACAGTATCAATACCTGTTGCGATGGCAAACAACTTTGGTGAAGCAAATGGCATAGGAGAGAGTGCACTGTTTTATCTGGCTCTTATACTATTTGTTATGAGTTTTGCTGTTATCTCTATCGCAAAATTTTACTTTTTGAAAAAGGAGAAATAGTGAGACTGTTTATAAACAAGTTTGTATTGGCGCTATGTACCTTATCGGCTATGATTGGACTTGCGTTTTTGGCTTGGATTTTGATAACTCTTTTTGTAAAAGGAATTAGCTCATTTCATTTTAGCCTATTTTTAAATGACCTTATAAATGGAGGGCTTAGAAACCTTATCGTAGGACAGCTTGTACTAGCAGGAATTGCGAGTATCATAGGAATCCCTCTAGGCTTAGTAGCTGGCATATACATACAAGAATACGGTAGAGGAAAGTATGCTAATATGATAAGAAATCTAAGTGATGTCATGGTATCTGCTCCATCTATTGTCATAGGAGCTTTTGTATATGCAGTTATAGTTGTTCCAACTGGTGGAACAAGTGGCTTTGCAGGAAGCATTGCACTTGCTATCATGATGATACCTATAGTCATAAGCACGACTGATTCAATGCTCTCTTTGGTACCAAAAGAGCTAAGAGAAGCAGGGATTGCACTTGGTGCAAGTAAGTATAAGGTCATCATAGATATCGTTATAAAAGCTGCAAAAGTTGGTATAATGACTGGTATTTTACTAGCATTTGCAAGGATAGTGGGAGAAACTGCTCCACTTCTTTTTACAAGTGAAACTAGCAACTATTTTAGCTTGGATTTGACAGAATCATTTCCATCGCTTACTGTTAGTATATATGATTTAGCAAATGAGCCTGAAAAAAGCAGTAGAGATTTAGCTTGGGCAGCATCGTTCATACTAACTGTTATGGTTTTAGTCATAAACCTGACTGGAAGATTTATAACAAGAGATAAAGGACACAAGTGACAACAAATACAATGAATATCAAAAAATTTAGCTTTACCTATTCAGGAGTAAGCGAACCATCTTTGAAAAACATAAACCTACCTATAGAAAAAAACAAAATTACTGCACTCATTGGTCCAAGTGGCTGTGGAAAATCTACGCTTCTTAGAGCAATGAACAGAATCCACGATTTGTATCCTGGTAATACATACGATGGAAGAATAGAACTTCTTGATAATAAAACACAAAAGATGGAAAATATCTTAGATTTAAAAAAAGAGAACGAGTTTATAACTCTTCGCCAAAAAGTAGGAATGATATTTCAAAAACCTACGCCTTTTCCTATGAGTATATTTGACAATGTAGCATATGGTCTTAAAATTGCAGGGATTAAGGACAAAAATGAGCTTGCTTCAAAAGTAGAGACTGCTCTTAAAGAGAGTGCTTTATGGGGTGAAGCAAAAGACAGATTGAACAAGTCTGCTATGGGATTGAGTGGTGGACAACAACAAAGACTTTGCATCGCACGAGCCATTGCTGTCAAGCCTGAACTTCTACTTTTTGATGAACCAACTAGTGCTCTTGACCCTATAAGTACAGGTGCTATTGAAGAGCTACTAGTAGAGCTAAAAAAAGATATTAGCATAGCTATAGTAACTCACAATATGCAACAAGCTAGTCGTATTAGTGACTTTACGGCTTTTATGTATTTGGGAGATTTGGTAGAGTATGATAAAACTGAAACTATATTTTTAAACCCACGCGAAAAACAGACAGAAGATTATATTACAGGGAGATTTGGATAATGTTAAACAACTATGTACAAGATATAAAAGTAGTTAAAAATGAAATAAAAGAGATAGCCAATGGACTATTAAAAGCCAATGAGCTTATATTGGACGCACTTGGGGATTGCGATAAAGATAAATTTACAGAAGTAAAATCTCATATAAAAAACATAACAACTAAAACTGACCATATAGACAATAGTGTAGTAAAACTACTTGCACTTTATGCTCCAGAAGCAAGGGATTTGAGAGAAGTTGTTGCATATCTTAAAATCACAAATGAGATACTAAGAGCTTGTACAAGTACAAGAAGTTTTACTAGAGGACTTTATGAAGTATGTGAAAGTATGGACTTATCTGTCATCAAAGAGTATGCTATGCCACTTCAAGCTTCTGCACTTAAAGCCATAAAAGTTACCGTACAGATGTTTGATATAGAGTGCACAGACGAGCTTCAAGACTGTTTCAATGAAGTCTTGATTGAAGAGAATAAAACAGATGATTTATATGAATTACTTGAAAAATCTATCTTAAACAATACTAGTAAAAAAGATGGTTTTGAAAAAATACATACAATTTTGAGAGCTTTCAGAAAAAGTGAAAAGATAGCTGATCGTGCTATCAGCATAGCAAACCTACTAGTCTATGTTAAGGTTGGTGGAACTATGCAGAGGGTATAATAGCCATATGAATAATACTATATTAATCGTAGATGATGAAGAAGATTTACTAGACTTGTTAGAACATCACCTATCTAAAGAAGGTTATGAATGCATATGTTGTCTCGATACCGTACATGTAGAACATATGCTGGACGAAGAGAGTATTGATTTGGTTATTATGGACAGAAACTTGCCTAGTGGTGAGGGTTCTTTGTTTGTAAAATCCATGAGAGCTAAAGGCCACAATATGCCTGTTATTTATCTCAGCGCAAAAGACAATCCGCAAAATATCTTAGAAGGTTTTGATAGAGGAGGAGATGACTATATCACAAAACCATTCAGTATGGATGAGTTAAAAGCAAGAGTTAAAGCTCTCATAAAAAGAGCAAAGAAAAACTCAGATATCATCAAACATAGAGACATAACATACCACAGTAAAAACAAAAGTTTTTACATATCTGATAAAGAGATAGCCTTAACTTCTTTGGAGAAAAAACTTTTTTTGGAGTTTATTAAAAATACAGATATCCTTCTGACTAGAGATATGCTTCTACAAAATGTCTGGGGAAATGACTTTGAAAAACAGACCAAGACTGTAAATGTAGCTATGAAAAGGCTAAAAGAGAAGATAGACCCTACAGGTGAAAAAAACTATTTTAAAACCATTAGGGGCGAAGGATATATGCTTTGCTAAAACTACATCAAATCTATATAAAAAAATTCCTACCTATGCTTATATTGTTGTCCATTATCGTAGGTGCCATAACATATTCTTGGCTTAAAGATATCTATATAAGCCAGATTGAACAGTCTCTTAAAGACAATATAAACCTCATAGCAAGAGAAGTTATAACTCAAACAAATCTTGATAAACTAGCACTTTATGTAAAAAAAACAACTAAAACAAGACTGACAATAATAAATGAGAATGGATTGGTGCTCGCAGAATCTCATAAAGACAAAACTACTATGGATAATCACAGATATAGAAAAGAGATTTTGGAGAGTAAGAAAAAAGAGTTTGGTCAAATCATAAGGCACTCTGATACGCTAAATAAAGACTTGATATATCTTGTAAAAAGATTTCCTTTTAACAATGGATTTATCTACATACGCATGGCAAAAGAGCTACAAGAAGTAAACGAAATACTCTATTCACTTGCACTTAGGATTGGTATAGTATTGCTTGTATTTTTTGTGCTTATGTTTTATATGGCATACAAAGCAAGTCTCAATATAGAACAAGAAATCAAAAAAATCATGAGATTTTTGCTGGGATTGACTAAGAAAAAAAGTAATCTATTTATAAGCTCAAACTTCTCTTATGAGTTTTTTGAAATCACCAGACTTCTTAGTAAAGTCTCAAGAATTTTGGCAAAACAACATAAACAACAAGCAAAATATGCTTCAAAACTAAAAAAATCAAATGTACAAAAAGACGACATCATATCTGCAATATCACATGAGTTTAAAAACCCGATTGCTGTCATAAATGGCTATAGTCAAACTCTCTTAGATGAAAAAGATATAAATGAAAACATAAGAGAAAAATTTCTAAAAAAAATCTATAACAATGGAGAAAAATTATCTCTACTTATAGACAAACTTAGACTCTCTATACGGCTAGATGAAAAAAAATTGTCTTTAAATCTAGTCTCACTCAATCTAAACACTTTAGTTGAACATATTGTTGAAGATATAATGCAAAATTTCAAATACAGAAATATAACTATAAAAGCTAAAGAGACTATCAATATGAAAGCAGACCATATTTTATTAGAAGTTGCCATCTCAAATCTCATAGAAAATGCACTTAAATACTCTGAAGACGATGTAGAGGTTTACATAACAAAAAACTCTATTGATATCAAAGATAGCGGTATCGGGATAAGTGAGTATGAAGTAGCAAAAATCACTCAAAAATTTTATAGAGTTTCCAACAACACTTGGAACAACTCTTTGGGACTTGGGCTTTCAATCGTATCAAATATCATCAAACTTCATCACTTTAAACTAGACATAAAAAGCCAGAAACAGCATGGCTCGACTTTTAGTATTAGGTTTGATTAACAAGAAAAATTGTACAATCTACAAATGGAAACAATAAATATACTATCAATCATAACAATAGCTTTTTTAGGCTCTTTTGGGCACTGTGTTGGTATGTGCGGTGGCATAGTCATAGCTTATAGTAGCGCAAAAGTCGATGCAGGTTTTAGCAGAAGAAGACAAGCTGCCTCTCATCTTCTTTACTCTTTTGGTAGAGTTTCTACTTATGTGTCTATGGGCGTATTGTTTGGTTATCTTGGCTCTACTTTTGCTTTTGATGGGCAGACAAATGGTGTACTAAAGATGCTAACTGGTGTCATCATGGTCTTAACAGGTCTCTCGTTGATAGGTTGGATAAAGTTTTTAACCATCGTTGAGTATGGATTATCAAATGCCTCGTGGTATAAAACTCTTTTTGCTAAACTCATAAGATCAAAATCTTATCTTAGCTTCTACTTTCTTGGTATGCTTAACGGCTTTCTTCCTTGTGGTTTTGTTTACTTTTTTGCAGTAACTGCTGCTGGAACTGCAAGCCCAATATACGGCGGATTTGTTATGCTCATATTTGGTCTTAGCACCATACCTGCTCTGTTTTCTTTGGGATATTTTGTAGGATTATTTAACAAGACAGAGATAAGAGATATATTTATAAAACTCGCTGCCATTGGGGTTGTAGTTTATGGAATTACGGAACTTTATGATGGATATATGCTCTACATCAACAATCAAAGCATCTGAGTTATACTGTGGCATCGGAGGATTTGCCAAAGCCTCTGAACAGTTTGACATAGATATAGCGTATGCTTACGACCAAAATGACATTGCAATAAAAACTTACAATGAAAACTTTTCTCATAAAGCAACAAAATTTAACCTAGAAAAATTTGATGGAACTCACTTAAATAATATAGATTTTTTATGGATGTCGCCACCTTGTCAACCCTACACTCGCAAAGGTGCAAAAAAAGAGCTCGAAGATAGCAGAACTGAAAGTTTTAAAAGAGTGTTAAAAGCTATATCCAACAATCCACCTCTACATGTAGGAGTAGAAAATGTAGAAGGATTTAAGGACTCTAGTGGTCGAGACTTGTTGGTAGAAACTCTTAAAAGCAATGGATACTATATAAAAGAAACCCTACTTTGTCCAAGCGAACTTGGAATCCCAAACAGACGAATGCGTTACTATTTGAGTGCTTCTTTAAAACCGTTAAAACCCATAGAAAAAAGCTTTACATGTAAAGAATTGAAAGAGTTTTTACATAAGCCCGATAAGCCTTTTTTGATTCCAATTGATAAACTAAAAAGATTTAAAGATGGTTTTAGAATCATAAATATAGATGATAAAAATGCCTACTCAACATGCTTTACCTCATCATACTCAAAGTCCTGGATGCACTCTGGAGCATATCTTACATGTAAAGATGGTGTTAGACTATTTGAGCCAAATGAAATCGCATCTTTGATGGGATTTGGAGATAGTTTTAAGTTTCCTACGGATATAACAAAAAGACAATCTTACAAACTCATAGGAAACTCTTTGAGTGTGTATGCACTTAGTTGCATACTCACTCAATTTGATTTCTAAAAAGTTACTTTTTAGAATTCAATCTTGAAAAGTATTTTTGATCGTGCTTACATACTGGACAAACTTTTGGTGGTTTTTTACCATAGTGAATATGCCCACATACTTCACAAATCCAAGCTTCATCGCCATCTTCACTTACAAATTCTTCTCCACCTTCAAGTCTAGCTAAAAGCATTTTGTACATATTTTCATGTTCTACTTCTATCTTTCCTATACCTTTAAAAAGCGTAGCTGCATCTTTGTAGCCCTCTGCCTTAGCAACTGCTTCAAAATCTGGATACATTGTAGTGTTTTCATAGCTCTCACCATCAATAGCCATTTGAAGATTTGCTTTAGTATCACCAAATCCATCTTCTAAGCCATGTAAAATCTTGTTTTGAAGTTTGAGTTCCATCTTAGCATGTTGTTTTTCGTTGTTTGCAGCTCTTTGAAAATGCTCTGCGATATCACGAAAACCTTCTTTTTGAGCTACTTTTGCAAAATACTCATACTTGTTTCTAGCTTGTGATTCTCCTGCAAATGCTTTTCCAAGATTTACAGCAGTTAGGTTCTGCGTAATACACTCCATCGCAACACCACAACAAGATAGACTTCCTCCACCTACACTTTGAACTTCAACCTCATTACCACATTTTGGACATTTATAACTTTCATACTGACGCATTACGACTCCTTTTTTATTTAATTTCTCCTTTTATCAGAACAAGTCCCAATAAAATTCCTCTCACTAAAGCATAACCTTGCGGTCGTTTTACTTTTGAAGAATTATAGCACAATGATAATTATTTGTCAATAGGAATTATTATTATTTAGTTTTAGTCCAAAAAAATAGCGTCCGGAGCGGGCAACTCGGACGCTGTTTAAGTTCTATCTACAAAAAGGAGGTTTTTGTTTTGGTAATGAAAGTATATACTTTCTAACTAAACACAAATCTAACCAACTATAAACAAAAAGTCAATAAAGAATTTTTATTGCATCCTTAAACCCGCCCTTTACGATGTTACACTCACAGAACATAAGATTTAAAGAAAAGTCAAAATCCTCTATAAACATACCATCTTTATCTAAAAGAACATCTTTTTTTGCTTTACATGTAGACTTTTGCAGATAACTTCTGTTGTCTTGCATATATATAACTACCTCTTTTTTCAAAGCTAGTGCATATCCTATCTCAAAAGCAGTTCCACTATCAAGCTCATCTCCTCTAAAAGGGTTACCATTGGCTATGACTATATCACTCATCTCTATAAGCTCTATATTCTTTTTGTAGATAAACTCACGCGCAACTTTCTTACTCCAAGACTCATCTATCTGATTGTCAAGCGGGTACAAACCTTCATATCCATACTCTCTACATGTAGACTTATAAACCTCGCCTATCTCTATGCTATCAGGTTTAAAAACATCAAAACCTGCTATATATATCTTCTTCACGACTCTCCTTTTAACCAAACTAATGCATAACGCGGATAATGGCTTATATACTTCATTTGCAAATTATATAGTATAATACTTTAACACAAATTATGAATAAAACTCAAAGGATTACAATGTATTGTAAAAGTAGCAATAACTATGACAGAAATGACGTTCCAAAAACACAAAAAGCAACTATAGCTGTCTTGACACCAAAAAAAGACAAAGATTTTTTAGTAAGAAAAATCTCTATAAAACCAGGTGGAAGTATGCCAAACCACACAAATGAAATCCAGCATCAACAGTATGTCCTAGAAGGCGAAGCAAAAGTAGTCGTAGGAGATGATGTTTATCATGCTAAAAAAGGTGATTTTCTATATATACCAGCTGGAATCAATCACTATTATGAAGCATGTTATGACAAAGAATATGAATTTTTATGCATGATTACTACTAAAGAAGATTCCATAAAGATGCTTTAACTCAAACTATGTCACAAGAAGGAAAAATGAAATGAAAATATTGGTAACCGGAACAGCAGGATTCATAGGAAGTCACTTAGCTATCAAACTGCTTGAGCGTGGTGATGAAGTAGTAGGCTTAGACAACATAAACGACTACTATGATAAAAAAGTAAAATACGGACGGCTTCAAAGAGGCGGAATCATAAAAGAGTTAAATGAGGGGAAATCTATCTCGTACAATGAGGTGATAACCTCAACAACCAACTCAAACTATAAGTTTATAAAATTAAATCTTGAAGACAAAGAAAACCTAGATAAGCTCTTTAAAAATGAAAAGTTCGATACTGTGATCAATCTAGCTGCACAAGCTGGCGTAAGATACTCACTAACAAATCCACTAGCTTATGTTCAAAGTAACATATTGGGTTTTGTAAATATTTTAGAAGCTTGTAGGCATAACAGCATTAAAAATCTATCTTATGCAAGTAGCTCTTCCGTATACGGACTCAACGAAGCACAGCCTTTTAGCACAAGCTCAAATGTAGACCACCCTATGAGCCTGTATGCTGCGAGTAAAAAGTCAAATGAGTTGATGGCACATACCTACTCTCATCTTTACAACATCCCAACAACAGGACTAAGATTTTTTACAGTATATGGACCATGGGGAAGACCTGACATGGCACTCTATCTTTTCACAAAAGCTATCATAGAAGGTAAGCCTATAGATGTATTTAATCACGGCAATATGCAAAGAGATTTCACTTACATAGATGACATAGTAGAAGGCATCATAAGAGTAAATGACAACCCTCCAAAAGGTAACAAAGAGTGGGATGGCATGAACCCAGACCCATCAAGCTCACCTGCACCATACAAGATATATAACATAGGAAATAACAACCCAGTAAAACTTATGGACTTCATAGAAGCACTTGAAAATAAGCTAGGCAAAAAAGCAGAAAAAAACATGCTCCCTATCCAAGCTGGAGATGTGCCAAGTACTTACGCAAATGTCAATGACCTCATAGCAGACTTGAACTACAAGCCAGAAACCACCATAGAAGAGGGTATAAACAATTTTGTAGACTGGTATGTGGAGTTTTTTAAAATTGATTTGGATAAAATATAATTTATGAATAAAATTACTCAATTTGAACTATGTGTCATAGAAAGATATAGAATTCAAAGGTGCACCTAAAACTGGTGACTATATGGTTATAGATAAGGAAAATAGATAGATGAAAAACAGTAAAATAGCAGTAATAGGTTTAGGATATGTAGGGCTTCCTTTAGCTCATGCATTTAGTAGTAAGTACGAAGTAGTAGGTTTTGACATCGCACAGTGGCGAATAGATGAGCTTATGAGTGGAGTCGATAGAACACTTGAACTAAGTGAGAATCAGGTCAATGAGGCACTTTCTAATGGTATGACTTTTACAAGGGAACTAAACGACATAGCTGACTGTAACATCTATATCGTTACTGTTCCAACACCTATAGACAAGCATAAAAAACCAGACTTAACCCCTCTCATAAAAGCGAGTGAGAGCATAGGAAAAGTTCTCAAAAAGGACAATATAGTCATTTATGAATCTACTGTTTACCCAGGTGCCACAGAAGAAGAGTGTGTGCCAGTACTTGAAAAGTTTTCAGGGATGAAGTTTAATGAAGAGTTCTTTTGCGGCTACTCTCCTGAACGAATTAATCCAGGCGATAAAGAACATACAGTCACAAAAATCCTTAAAGTAACGGCAGGAAGCACTCCTGAGATAGGCAAAAAAGTAGATGCACTCTATGCGAGCATCATCACAGCAGGAACTCACTTAGCCCCAACTATAAAAGTAGCAGAAGCAGCGAAGGTCATAGAAAACTCCCAACGCGACATAAACATTGCATTTGTGAATGAGCTGAGTATGATATTTAACCGACTTAACATCGACACAAACGCAGTACTTGAAGCAGCTGGCACAAAATGGAACTTCTTACCATTCCGTCCAGGTCTTGTAGGGGGGCACTGCATCGGTGTAGATCCTTACTACTTGACACATAAAGCCCAAGAAGTAGGCTACAACCCAGAGATAATCCTAGCAGGACGAAGACTCAATGACAACATGGGAATTTACGTAGCTTCTCAAGTCATAAAACTGATGATAAAAAAAGGTCACAAGATAGAGGGTGCTAAAATACTTGTCATGGGTATTACATTTAAAGAAAATTGCCCAGACATAAGAAACTCAAGAGTCATAGATGTCATACGAGAACTTCAAGAGTATGGTTGTGATGTACAAGTAACTGATTATTGGGCTGATAAAGAAGAGGTAAAAAGAGAGTATAATTTAAAATTAATTGAAAATGGAGAATTTAGAATGGAGAATTATGAAGCTATTGTATTGGCTGTAGCTCATGATGATTATAAAAATTTAAAACTCGAAAATAAAAATCAAGTTGTTTATGATATAAAATCTATATTAGATACTAGTGATGGGAGATTGTAAATATAATACCCTCAGAAAAACAAACAATTTTTCTGAGGGTATTATATTCTGTTATACTTGCCGTATATCTTGCTAAAACTGGTTGCATAATAAATACTCTTTATTTAGCATCTTTTGTCAACATTAATTTTATCCCATCTTCAACACTATATGGAAGCGATGGCTTGCCTTCGCCAAAAAGCCTTGACATTGTCTCTGTATTATTAACCTCTAAACTTCCATAAAGTCTCTTATGAAAAGAAGGCTTTGCTAATTTTAAAAAGCTCTCAAAAAATGGCACTCGTACCAGACAAATCCTCCTACCCAAAGCATCCGTTATAAGTTCAATGAGTCTCGTTGTAGAGAATGCTTCAATATCAGCCGCCAAAAACACTCCTTGCTTTTGCTGCTTTATGATAGCATCAACTATGTAACAAAGATTACCGACATAGACCATACTTCGTTTGTTACTAATCTTACCAAATGGTAACACAGGTACTTTTTTCACTAAAGAGATGAGATTTTTTATATTTGCCTTTACACCATATCCATAGACTATAGGCGTCCGTATAATTGAGACGATAAAATCATCACTTTCAAGTTTTTTGAGCTCATTTTCAGCCTTTAGTTTGCTCTCCCCATAGGCATCTTCTGGTTTACATGTAGTCGTTTCAGTGTATGGCACATCACTCTCTTCTCCATACACCTTCACAGTACTCATAAACACAAACTGCCTCACGCCACTTCTCTTTGCTTTTTTAGCCAGCTCCAAAGTCTGCGTGACATTCACTCGCTCATACTCTTCCTCACTCGCACCACCAATCTGATGCACCAAAGCAGAGAGATGCAAAACCACATCAACACCCTTTACATGTAAAGCCTTAAAATTATCATGCAAAAAAGAAAAAGTTCGGATACCACAACTCTGTGCATACTTTGCTTGAAAATAGCTCCCCACAAAACCATTGGCACCTGTTAGTAAAATATTTTTCATCTCTAAATACTATCTTCTATTTTTTCAATAATTAAATTAAACTCTTCTTCGAAATTATTTAAGAATGAAGAATCAATCAGATAAATACTTTTTAGCAGAGTAGACGGGAAGGTTTTGAGTCTAATAATCAAGTCATCATCATCAAAACCAGCTTTTTTATGCGCAATCTCCAAAATGGCTTTCCAATCATATTTATAATATTTATCTATTAAAAAAATATCAAAAATATCTTTTGGATTATCCCTTCCCATAACAGCCGTAATTTTATTTGCCAATATATTTTTACAATTATCTACAATATAGTTGTTGTCTAGATAGTTTAAATCCCCATATCTTATTACGCTATCATTTACAAAATCAACTTGTAGCAAATCATTCACCATTAAACGAACAAAATCTTTTGAAGATACTTCTTCTTTTATGTGAAACTTTTTCTTTAGTTCAGCCTTTATCTCCCTTAAACCACGACGAAAATCTCTACTATCATGTGTAAAAAAATCTAAATCATCAGAATATCTTTTCTCTTGATAAAAACGGCTCAGTGCAGTACCACCAGTAAGATAGAAAACTTGCTCAGTATTAAATACTGCATCTAAAACTTTATCTTGAAGATCATAAAGTTTTTTATAGTCTATGCTATCCATTTTAACTCATTTACTAAAACTTCTTTGCCTAAAAAATAAACTTCAGCTATATTTTTTTTCTTAAATGCATACTCTTTATTAAATAATGGAACTTTATAATCTTTAATCAGTTGTTCTAAATCTGAGTGCTTAAATAGTTTCAAATCATTTATCATCTTTGTACTGTTTAAAAGTATCTTTTCAAATAAGAACAGTTTTTCTCTCCAATCATCACTCACAGACATCCTTATAATATCATTCAAAGTAAAATCATAATCCCAAAAACATTCTTTTAACAATCTTGAATCTATGGTAGGTGTATTCATACAAATAGCTCCTTTGGCATATACTCAATTATAGCTTATTTTAGTTGAAAGTAAGACTCTAGCATTGGTAGTTTTCATCTCGTCTCCGTCAATAACATCAACATATCATTTATAATTCTGTCTTTGTTAAATTCATTCTTTGTTAAAGATTCACAATTACGTGAGAACTCTTGCTTCTCATCTTCTGCAGCTTTGATTGCTTTTATAAATATATCTTTAATTTGACTTATATCATGCGGTTTGGCAATAAAACCCAATCTGTTTTTTTCAATAATTTCAGCAGCATCCCCACAAATGATTGCTAGTATTGGTTTTTTTGCTGCTATGTATGTTTGTATTTTTGCCGGAACTGTTAAAGAAAATATAGGTTTATCGATAAGAGAAACTATTAAAAAATCACTAGCTTGAAAATATTTATTCATCTCATTACGAGGTTTTCTACCCCAAAAAACAATGTTTTTATAATGATTTTCATTTACCTGTTGTTTTAATGCCTCTAAAAAAGAGCCGTCACCTATGATATTTAATTGTGCTTTATCTAAATACTCTTGAGGCAACATGTTAAAAGCTTTTAACACATTATCAAGGTTTTGTACTTTTCC
>Ga0256840_1002593_pt1 | contig 15749 bp, 13 predicted proteins | sample 355202metaG_FD_185969 | JGI IMG/M metagenome (GOLD analysis project Ga0256840, IMG submission 185969) | Hydrothermal vent microbial communities from Mid Atlantic Ridge, Atlantic Ocean - 355-202 | ecosystem: Environmental > Aquatic > Marine > Hydrothermal vents | place: Atlantic Ocean: Mid... | reverse complement strand
GACCTATTACGAGCACATCAAGGCAGTACTGGATGCGAAGCCCCAGATCACCATGGATGACGGAGCAGATCTGGTTTCCACTCTGCACCAGGAACGACAGGAGCTCATAGATCAGGTGATAGGAGGCACAGAGGAGACCACCACTGGCGTGATAAGACTCAAGGCCATGGCAGCAGATGGTGTCCTCCGCTATCCAATCATTGCAGTAAATGATGCAGACACAAAACACCTCTTCGACAACCGGTATGGTACCGGCCAGTCCACAATCGATGGAATCATCAGGGCCACTAACCGGCTCATAGCAGGGAGCATCTTTGTTGTAGTAGGATATGGCTGGTGCGGCAAAGGAGTGGCCATGCGCGCCAAGGGCCATGGAGCCAGGGTAATCGTAACAGAAGTGGACCCCACAAAGGCGATAGAGGCAGTGATGGATGGCTTCGAGGTTATGCCGATGGCGGATGCTGCTGAACTGGGCGATTTTTTCTGTACAGTTACCGGTAATATCCATGTAATCAGAAATGAACATTTCGAAAAGATGAAAGATGGCGCTATTGTCTGCAACTCAGGCCACTTCAACGTGGAGCTGGATCTGGAATCCCTCGAGGAAATCACAGAGGCAAAGCGGACCATCCGTCCCTATGTTCAGGAATACAAGCTGAAAAACCAGCGCTGCATTTACATCCTTGGTGAAGGAAGACTGATAAACCTGGCTGCTGCTGAGGGGCATCCCTCCAGCGTTATGGATATGAGCTTTGCAAACCAGGCACTCTGTGCTGAATACATGCTTAACCATGCCAAAGAGCTGGAAAACCGGGTTTACGGCGTACCTGTCGAGATAGACAAGGAGATCGCCCGCCTGAAGCTGAAAAGCATGGGTATTTCCATAGATGTCCTTACTGACGAACAGGTCAAATATCTGGCATCCTGGGATATTGGGACCTGATATAGAGGTTTCAATATAATCCTGTTCCGAACAGGCAGTCGCTTTCCTGAACAGGAAAAAGCTGTTTGCACATAGAGATAATCAAAGATAGACTGAGAGGCAGGGAGATTCCCTGCCTTTTTTATTGCTATCACAGGAGTAAAATAGAGGGGTTAAGCCAAAAACATGAGTGACCAACAGGATAAAAAACTGTGGGGAGGCCGGTTTCAGGAGGCAACAGACAGGGATGTTGAGAGCTTTTCTGCATCGGAACAGTTTGATAGACGCCTCTACAGACAGGATATCCAGGGCAGTATGGCTCACGCCAGGATGCTGGCTGCCCAGGGAATAATCTCCCAGGAAGATGCCCGGCAGATATGTGAGGGCCTTCAGGAGATAGAGCAGGAGATCAGAGAAGGCAGGTTTCAGTGGCGGCCCGACCTGGAAGATGTTCACATGAACATTGAAAAGACCCTTTCTGACCGGATAGGAGCAGCAGGAAAAAGGCTCCATACGGCAAGAAGCAGGAATGATCAGGTGGCCACGGATGTGCGCATCTATTGCCGGGATGAAATCGTGGCCATTGATCAACATCTTCTGCAGATGCAAAAGGCCCTGCTTTATCAGGCTGAAAACGGCATAGATATCCTGATGCCCGGGTTCACCCATCTTCAGCATGCCCAGCCTGTACTCTGGGCCCACCACATGCTGGCATATTTTGAAATGTTTAAGAGGGACAGGCTCCGGCTCAGGGATTGCCATGCCAGGCTCAACATATCTCCCCTTGGGAGCGCTGCCCTGGCAGGTACAGGTTTTCCTGTAGACCGTATGGCTACTGCCAGGGAACTCGGTTTCTCAGGAATCACTGCCAATAGTCTGGATGCCGTATCAGACAGGGATTTTCTCATTGAACTCCTGTCTGCACTCTCCATTGTCATGATGCACCTGAGCAGACTTTCTGAAGAACTGATCATCTGGTCAACATCAGAGTTCTCATTCGTTGAACTCCCAGATGGTTACTGCACAGGATCCAGTATAATGCCACAGAAAAAAAATCCTGATGTCCCGGAACTTGTCCGGGGAAAGACCGGCAGGGTTTACGGTGATCTCATGGCCATGCTTACCATAATGAAGGGGCTGCCCCTTGCTTATAACCGTGACATGCAGGAGGACAAGGAGGCCCTGTTCGATGCAGTGGATACCACCAGGGACTCTCTAAAGGTTATGGCAGGTCTGGTCAGACATATGAAACCCCTGGCAGACAACCTGAGACAGGCAGTTTACACCGGATTCATCACTGCAACCGATCTGGCAGATTATCTTGTCACGAAAGGGGTGCCGTTCAGGGAGGCCCATGAGATAGTAGGCAATGTTGTGGCCCGATGCCTTGCCATGGGCAAGGAACTCCATGACCTGGATCTCCAGGAACTCCAGGATCTCCATCCGGCCATCCAGGAGGACCTGCTCCATCTTCTCACTCCTGAAGGCTCTGTAAACAGCAGGAGATGCCCAGGAGGAACAGGCCCTGAACCGGTAAGAGGTGCCCTGGAACAGGCCAGAAGATGGATTTCCGATTACTCCCTGCAGGAGGATGAAAGGAGTTAGACAAATGTCCCATGGAAATTCTGCCCTGCCCATGCCACGCTTGCTTTTCTGCCCCTTTCTCTGCCTGATCATCCTGATCCTGGTAGCAGGATGCGGAAAAAAGGCCAATCCGGTCCCCTGGAACAAGCTGCGTCCTGAGGCCATCAAGGATCTGGATTACAGGGTAGTAGAAACAGGCATACTGCTCACCTGGTCGGTGCCAACGAGAAATCACGATGGCAGCCCCCTTCCGCAGATAGAGGAGTTTCAGCTCTATAAGGCAGTTGTACCCGTGGATCACGGCTGTGCTGGCTGTCCTCCCAAATTTGGCCAGCCTATAATAATCAAATTCGATGACAAACCCAGCCCTGGCCAGCAGATAAGCTACGAAGACCATACAGTAGAGCCTGGCTTTATCTACATATACCAGGTCAGGTCCCTCAAAAACTTCATGAACCTGAGTGATCCATCCAACACCATCAGGGTCGCATGGCACTCTCCACCCAATCCGCCATCTGCTCTATCAGTAGATGCCGACGAATCTGGAATACATCTCAAATGGAACGCACCTCAATCCTATGCCGATGGATCGCCAATAAAGGAAAAACTGCGTTACAAGATATGGCGTAAATTCAATGATGAAGTACGGTTTACCCCGATCAAAAACACCATATCGAAAACCAGATATACTGACAGCTTTCCCAGGACCTATACCCAGGTCTCATACAAGGTCACTGCTGTTCTGGAATATATGGACACAGAGATCGAAAGTTCCCCTTCAGAAGAGATCTCCCTGCTGGCCCGGGATATTGAGATAGAGATGCGGCCTGCCAGGCTTATAGCTTTCAGGACTGCCCAGGGAGTAGAGCTTGCATGGGATATGCTTTACCGTCCGGAAATAAGGGGATTTTTCGTTTACAGAAAGGGGCCGGACGGGGTTATATTCCGCCTGAATTCAGTCCCGCTTACCGGTAACAGCTTCACGGACATATCTGTCCTGCCCCCAGGCAGATATATATACTGGATCGTTGCTGTGGACGATGCGACTCCACCACGACGTACCGTCTATTCCAAGAAGGTACAGGTGCGAATAACAAGATAATTTCTCAACAGAAAGGATATAACCATGGAAGAGTTCAGTTATCAGGATGGAGAGTTGTGCTGCGAAGATCTCCCTATGAGCAGAATCGCAAAGGAGGTCGGGACCCCTTTTTACTGCTATTCTGCTGCCCATATCATAAAACGGTTCAGGGCGTATGATCAGGCCTTTGGAGACCGAAAGCACCTGATATGTTTTGCTGTAAAGGCCAACAGCAACCTTGTCATTCTCAATCTGCTGGGAAAACTGGGTGCTGGAGCGGACATCGTCTCTGGAGGAGAACTGTTTCGTGCCCTAAGGGCAGGAATCCCTGCAAACCGTATAGTCTTTTCAGGGGTTGGCAAGACCACGGAAGAGATACAGGCTGCCCTGGATGCCGGGATTCTCATGTTCAACATTGAATCCATGCAGGAATTTCATGCCATTGCCAAAACATGCCGGGAAACAGGCAAAAAGGCCAGGATCTCCTTTAGGGTAAACCCGGATGTGGACCCAAAAACACACCCTTATATCTCAACCGGACTCAAAAAGAACAAGTTCGGGATGCCGGTCCATGATGCACTGGAAGCATACAGGGAGGCAAAGAGAAACCCTCATGTGGAGATTACCGGCATCGACTGCCATATCGGATCACAGCTCACTCAGATCCAGCCCTTTCTCGATGCCCTGGACAGGGTAGCCGCCGTGGTACAAACCTTAAACGATGAAGGAATCCAACTGAGCTATCTCGATACAGGCGGAGGGCTTGGGATCAGATATCATGATGAAACCCCTCCTGATCCTGGTAAACTCATCCGGGAACTGATCAAACGGATGGATGCCAATGGCCTTCAACAGACAGTCATTGTGGAACCTGGCCGTTCCATCTGTGGCAATGCAGGTGCGCTGGTGACCAAGGTGCTCTACACCAAGGAGAATAGCGGCAAGACCTTTGTCATTGTAGATGCAGCCATGAACGATCTTCCAAGACCAAGTCTCTACCAGGCCTATCACGACATATGGCATCTGAATCAGACCAGTAACAGAAAACCATGTCTGGTGGATATAGTAGGGCCCATCTGTGAAACTGGAGATTTTCTGGCAAAGGAGAGAGAGATGCCCCTTCCCGCCCAGGGAGAGTTGCTATCTGTAATGAGTGCCGGTGCCTATGGATTCTCCATGTCTTCCAACTACAATTCCAGGCCCAGAATACCGGAAGTGCTGGTAAATGGGAGTGAATTCAGAGTGATCAGAAAACGGGAAAGCTATGAGGACCTGGTGCGCATCGAAGAGATCTCCTAACAGCATCATCAATATGTCTTTATCCATCTGATAAATTCCAGTTTTCCTGAATACTCATGATCTGACGGGAGGAGCAAACAGTGACAGCCAAAAAAAGATTCGGAGATATCCCTTTTACAAAGATGCATGGCAGCGGCAATGATTTCATCCTGATAGACAACCGGAAACGGCTGATTTTGCCGGAACATGCTGAGGAGGCTGCAATAACCATGTGCCGGCGTGGATTCGGTATCGGTGCAGATGGTCTCATCCTCATAGAAGAGTCTGGCAAGGCCCATTTCCGCTGGAGATTTCTCAATGCAGATGGCAGCCTTGCTGATATGTGCGGTAATGGAGGCAGGTGTGCGGCCCGTTTTGCCTATATAGAAGGGATTGCGCCAGCCGAAATGGAGTTTGAAACAGGGGCCGGAATCATCAAGGCTGAGGTAAAGGATGGTGAGGTAAAACTACAGCTTCCGCCTCCTCATGGCCTGGCACTGGATGAAGAACTTAGGCTTAGGGACCGTACCATGACGGTTCATTTTCTAAATACCGGCGTACCGCATACGGTGATCTTTGTGAACGACCTGGAATCCATTCCTGTGTTTGAAATAGGGCGCCTGATAAGACATCACCGAAAATTTGCACCTGAAGGCACCAACGTCAATTTTGCAGAGGTAAAAGACCGGTCGTCTATCAGAATCAGAACTTACGAAAGAGGGGTAGAGGACGAGACCCTGGCATGCGGTACAGGTGCCGTGGCATCAGCCGTAATATCAGCCTTGAAGGCTGATACAGCAAGCCCTATCAGGGTAGAGACCTGGGGTGGGGAAGATCTGAAAATATATTTCAATATCCAGGGAGAAGAGATCAAGGAGGTCTTTCTTGAGGGAAAGGCAGTGCTGGTTTTCACCGGCCGAACCCTGGAATTGTAGTGACTCAACAGAAGATTCCGGGGACTGATCCTTCTCACTTTGGCAGCCTTTACTCTCTTTACAGGGTTGTCCCTATTTCCTTGGAACTTGACTGTAATAAATCCGGTTTTACCTTCTCTTTAACAGAGACCTGACAGAGAAAAGGAGAACATGGAGATGCCGGACAGAAATCGACCGCTAACAGAAGAGGAGATAGGCCAGTTCAGAAAGATGCTCACGGAAAAGAGAGAGGAGTTGTGGAGAGAGATCATTCAGGACCTGAAAACCCGGGTAAGTGAAGAATATCAGGATCTTCTAAACACTGTCAAGGATGAAGAGGAGCTTGCACAGATAGATCTGCAGGAAGAGGTGGTGCTGGGCGTTATTGACGCCAGGAAAAAGGAACTGGAGGCAATCAACCAGGCCCTTTGGCGCATAGATCATGGAGAATTCGGAAGGTGTCTCGAATGTAACGAATGGATACCCAAAAAGAGGCTGGAGATCAGGCCCTGGGCATCATACTGTGTGAAATGCAAGGAAAAACTTGAAAAGATTGGTAGGGTATGACGCTGCTCTTCGAGGCTTCATACCCTACTTTTAGCAGAACAATCTCGTTCTGCCCGGCGCCCTTCAAAAAAACCGATTAAGGACAGGCGCAGCCCTGATGCAGATCGTGCGGGGCTGCAGCGCGACATATCTTATCGGGCTTTAACTTCTATCATCCCTTTAATCTGTCCAAAAATCCGATCCATTCATCCATGCCTTCTCCAGAAACGGCAGAAAGGGCTATGATCTCTATATTTGGATTAAGGGTAAGGGCAGATTCCTTTGCCTCATCTATGGAAAAATCGAAATATGGAAGAAGATCAATCTTGGTGATAATAAACAGGTCTGAGCCCACAAAAGCCTTGGGATATTTTGACGGTTTATCCGAACCCTCTGGAACCGAGACCATAACCACACGTTTATGTTCCCCGAGGTAAAATGTGGCTGGACAGACCAGATTGCCTACGTTCTCGATGAAAATAAAATCAACCCTACCTTGATCTGCAGTTTCATGAGAGAGCTGGTGCTGAATCTGATGAAGCCCCTTGTGTACCAGAGCAGCATCCAGATGGCAGGCGCCTCCGGTAGTGAGCTGTACTGCCGGCACCCCCTTGGCCCTGATCCGGTCAGCATCCCTCTCTGTTTCAATATCACCCTCGATTACACCCAAGCTATATTTTCCATCCAGGAGCTCTATGGTCTTTTCCAGAAGAGTGGTCTTGCCAGCACCAGGGCTGGAGATAAGATTGATACCAACAGCCCCCAATGCATCCAGATGTTCCTGGTTCTTCTCTGCAGTCTCCTGATTTGCAGCAAGAAGACTCCTGTTTATCTCTACAATCTTGCGATCCTGTTCACTGTCATGATGATGTCCTGTCTGACACCCGCAACTATCACACATATGCCTACTCCATCTCTACCTGTTTGAGAAGCAGTTCATCGCCTCCCTTGGTTATCATAGTTACATCTTTGCAGTGTGGACAAGTTCTGGCCCCCCAAAAACCCAGGGCTGAAAAGGGAGAAAGCTCCTGCTCATCCTGTTCATGATGTTTTATCTCACATGAGAATCCACATTCCGGACACTCCATCACAGGGACCGGGGTCTCAATCTCGAGAACACTGTTTTTGGTGATACGGTGTTCACTCTTCAGGGCATCGAATGCGAATATGAAGGAATCCACCACCACACCTGAAAAGGGTCCGACCTCCACCACCACACGAACAATCCGGTTGGCACTGTTTCTGGCTGCCAGATCCATTAACTGCCCCATCATCCCCTGTACAAGACTCAATTCATGCATTTTGGATTTCCAACACTCAGCAGATTCTGGGCAGAGGCTCACCTGTCAACATCTCCACAGCGCGTTTGCCTCCAATAGCAGTTTCCATGACTACAGGCATTATACCCTGCTCCACCACCCTGCCAATTATTGCCGGTTCTGGGGCCAAATGGCTTTCCTGCATCAGGGCAAGAAGTTCATCTGCTACATCTGGAGCAACCACTGCAACGAGTTTGCCCTCATTGGCAAGATAGAGCGGATCCAATCCGAGGATTTCGCATGTTTGGGCCACATCTTTCCGGACTGGAATCTCGGTTTCAGCGATCTCCATTGTTACACCGGCCTTTTTGGCAAGCTCCACAAGAGTAGTTGCCAGCCCTCCCCTGGTCGGATCACGAAAACACCTTATATTTTCCCCACTTAGTTCCAACATATCCCTAACAAGCCTGTGCAGGGCCATTGTATCACTCTGGAACTGGCCCGGGACCTCCAGCCCCTGCCGCCTGGTCATGATAGTGGCTCCATGATCTCCAACAGTGCCTGATACAAGGATTTTATCTCCAGGCCTTATACGGGAGGCAGTAAGTGGAAAGCGAATCTCAATAATGCCAACTCCGGCGGTGTTAATGAAGATCTTGTCTGCCTTGCCCTTGGGAACAACCTTGGTATCACCGGTAGCAACCGGCACCCCTGCCTGGATAGATGCTCTGGCTATGGAGTCCATTATCCGTTCCAGGTCATCCAGGGAAAATCCCTCCTCCAGGATCAATGCCAGGCTAAGGGCTACAGGCATGCCTCCCTTCATGGCAAGATCGTTTATGGTCCCGTTGACTGCAAGTTCCCCGATGTCGCCTCCAGGGAAAAAGATAGGATCTACCACATAACTATCTGTGGTAAAGGCTATCTGTTGCTGCCCAATATCCAGTATAGCACTATCTTCCAATTCATTCAGGATCGGATTTGAAAGCCTGCTGAGAAATATCTCCTGCACCAGTCGGCTGGATGCCAAACCACCACTCCCGTGATCCAGAAGCACCACTCTATCTCCTGAACTGTCTGGCCTGCTCAAAGCCTTTCACCTCCATATTTGAACCATGCTGCACAAGCCCCCTCACTGGAGACCATGCATGGCCCCATGGGATTCTCTGGTGTACATGCCTTTCTGAACATGGGGCATTCCGGCGGAATAATCTGTCCAGTAATTATCCTGTGACACCGGCAACCACTCACTTTATTTGGCTCCTCTATCTCTATCCCAAAATGACTTTCCGCATCGTGTCTCTTAAACTGCTGACGAATGGCTAGACCACTCCCCGGAATAGATCCGAGACCACGCCAGACCGCCGTGGATGGCTGGAACACCTGTTCAAGGGCAGCAACTGCACTGGGATTGCCTTCTGGAGAAACAGCCCTTGGATAACAGTTGTCCACAAAGGGATATTTACTGGCAAGCTGCTTGAGAAGACTTAACACACCCAGCAAAATCTCCTCAGCCTCAAAACCTGTGATGGCACAGGCAAGGCCATATTTCTCTACAAGAAAACCATAAGGTTGCTCTCCTATGATGGCACTGACATGGCCTGGACAGAGAAGCCCCTGGACGTCACTCTCCTTGCTGGAAAAGAGGGCCTCCAAGGCATTTGGCATGGTCTTGTGACAGGAATATACAAAAAAGTTATTTACAGAGAGCTGAGAGGCCATCTTCAGGGTGGCAGCCACTACAGGTGCTGTTGTTTCAAAACCTATTCCGAGAAAACATACGTTCCTATCAGGATTATCCCTGGCAAGCTGCAGGGCATCCACAGGAGAATAGACTATCCTTACATCTGCACCCCTGGCCCTTGCCTTTGCAAGGGATTGTCCCTGACTGCCCGGGACCCTGAGCATATCGCCAAAGGTCGCCACTATCAGATCTGGTATATCGCTGAGTTTTATGGCAGCGTCTATCTGTCCTGGAGAAGTGACACAGACAGGACATCCAGGTCCTGATATGAGTTCTATTCTGTCCGGAAGAAGATGGCGAAGACCATGTTTGAAGATGGACATGGTGTGTGTGCCGCACACCTCCATCAGCCGGATCTTTTGCGGTGAAGATATGGATGCCAGCTGCCTATGAATGGAAAGGAGAAGGGCCTTTACAAGGTCCCTTCTCCTTCGGGCGTCTGCAGGCTGGCCTGAAGCAATTCCATCCTGCAGATTCATCATGAGCTTTCCAGAGTTATTCGTTCAACCTCTTCAAAAAGATCAAAGGTCTTGCGGGCATCCTCAGGGGTAAGGGTGTGGATGGCGAACCCCGCATGGACAATAACATAATCACCGGGCTCAGGCTGTCTATCCACTATCTCCAGCCTGACCTCCTGCTGTCCGGTTCCTACATCCACGATGGCCACCGGTCCGAGAAAGCCACCGGTCTCTGCCGGATCACGCTCTTTAATTTCAATTACCCTGAGGGGCACTGCTACGCACATAAGTCCTTCTATCCTGTAAGGTTTTGCTACTCTGTTTCAATGGTGCCGTCTTTGGCGACCGCATCGGCCGGAAGCATCTTTCTTCCGGAAAAGATCCCGGAGATGATCCCCTCTGAACCGAAGATGTCATTCCAGATACAGAGATAGACATGGATCATGGTAAAAAAGATGAAAAACCAGGTCATGGCATAATGGATAAACCTGGCCATCTGCTGTGATCCAAAGATTGCATTGCCCATGCTCTGTATCCAGCCAGTCTCCGGATACATGAGATATAATCCGGAGACGATCATGAGTAAACTGATAAATACCACGAAACAGTAAAATGTACCTGCCAGGACATTGTGCCCTGGCCTGGCCTCATGCTCCTTTAGCATATAGAGATAGAACATGATGGCATGAAACAGGGACTTGATATTCCTGACTGATACAGGTGTGCAGTCCTGAATCTTCTCATACCTGTTACCGAACAGATAGAGATAGAAACGAACTGCCAGGGCTGACATGAAGAAGAAGGCAGCTGCAAAGTGCCATGTCCTCATGGTAGCCATTGAAAAACTGGGCATAAACTCAGCCCATGTAGATATAGGCGGATAGTTTATATATAGCCCGGTAAGTATCAACGTGATACAGCTCAAAGCAAATGTCCAGTGATAGAGGCGCAGAGCGACACTCCATACCGGAACCCTTACATAGTATCCCGAAGCGTTTGCTCCCATCAGAAGCCTCCTTTACAACACCTTTACCTTGCTCAGTTCAACCCGATCCTTATCCAGAAGGTGTACTGCGCAAGCGATACATGGATCAAAGGAATGCACTGTCCTCAGGACCTCGAGAGGCCTTTCCGGATCGGCTACAGGGTTATCGATGAGGGATGCCTCATAGGGCCCACGCGCACCGTTCTCATCCCTGGGGCCAGCCAGCCATGTAGATGGCACAACGGCCTGATAGTTTTTGATTTTACCATCCTCTATCACTATCCAGTGAGAGAGCACGCCGCGCGGTGCCTCATGGAAGCCTACGCCCATGATCTCACCCTTGGGGAACTTGGGAGGATTCTTGTATGGATAGATCTCGGTATCGCCAGACCCGATATTCCTGACCAGGAGGTCTAAGTGTTTCAGGGAGAGATCCGCCATCATACAGGCCCGGATTGCCCTGGCAAGATGGCGGCCAGGGGTCGATTGCAACGCACCAACACCCACCTGAACACCAGCCACCTGGGACAGGGCGGAAAGGGCATGGTCTGCCCATTTTTTCGTTAGTTCATGTCCCTGAACATAACCAACCAGCACCTGGGCAAGTGGCCCTACCTGCATGGGCTTTCCATTGAAACGGGGTGCCTTGGACCAGGAATATTTTCCATCAGGCACAAAATCAGTATAGTTGGGTACAGTCTCCTCTTTCCATGGATGCTTGTTCCAGTCACCGTCGTACCAGGCCCTGGCAATGGACTCTGTCACATTTTCGCGGAAATAGGGATCGTTGAATGAGGTGATGGGCTTTTGATCCTGCAAATCCTCACCAAAGATAGTACCGCCGGGCAGGTCAAAGCTCTCACCAACCCCATCGAGAGGCATATCAGGAACTGCGAGATAGTTCGTAACTCCCTTGCCATATCCAAGCCAGTCCTTGTAAAGGGCGCCTATAGCTATCACATCAGGCAGATAGACCTTCTGAACAAACTCCCTCACCTCCTGCAGGAGCTGTTTTGCCTGGTAAATCTTGTTCATGTTAAGTGTAGCAAGATTGTCCATGTTCACTGCCAGGGCAACACCACCTACCACGAGTGTCTGGACATGAGGTGTCTTGGCACCGAAGATGGCAACCACCTTGTTGGCCTTTCTCTGGTAATCCAGGGCCTCGAGATAGTGGGATACAGCCATGAGGTTTGCCTCAGGTGGCAATGTCATGGCCGGATGCCCCCAATATCCGTTGGCAAATGGACCCAGCTGCCCACTGGCTACAAAGGCCTGCAGCTTTTTCTGCACTGCTGCAAACCGTGTCTTGCTGTTTCCAGGCCAGTCAGGAGCAAGGCTCTGTGCAAGCTGGGCAGTTTTGCCCGGATCAGCATCCAGGGCTGATACCACATCCACCCAATCCAGTGCAGACAGATGATAGAAATGTACAAGGTGATCGTGCAGACAGTGAGCTGCAATTATCATGTTACGGATATACTGTGCGTTCAGGGGGATCTCCATCTGGAGTGCATTCTCAACGGACCGCACCGATGCCAGACCATGCACTGTGGTACAGACACCACAGATCCTCTGGGCAAACAGCCAAGCATCCCTGGGATCACGCCCCTTGAGTATCACCTCGATCCCCCGCCACATCTGGGCAGAAGACCAGGCATCCTTAACTGCACCTCCATCCACCTCCACATCCACGCGAAGGTGACCCTCAATCCTGGTTATTGGATCAACTGTTATTCTCTCAGACATTGTCTCTCCCTCTCAATTAATCTTCTTTACCGGAATCAGAAGAGCATTTCCTGGAATCCAGGACCTTCTTGCCAACACCAAGGGCAGCATGACCAGCCAGAGCTGCTGCTGCACCTGCCACTGCCCATTTGCCGATCTTTTCGGCCTCGACATAGATCCCGTCACCTGCAGGAATCCTCACATCTGGCAGATGCTCATAGAACGGTGACATCCGGTCCCAGAAGCCAGGCTCAGTACACCCGATACAGCCGTGCCCTGCGCCAACGGGCCAGTTGACATCACAGAATCTCTGTACAGGACAGTTGGCGAAGGTAGCCGGGCCCTTACACCCCACCTTGTAGAGACAGTAACCTGCCTTGTGTCCCTCATCACCAAAAGACTCAACAAAACGTCCCTCATCGAAATGGGGGCGCCGCTCACAATGGTCATGGATCTTTCTGCCATAGGCAAACTTTGGCCGCCCAAGCTCATCCAGGGCAGGAAGCCGTCCGTAGGTCAGATAATAAAGCACTGTAGAGAGGAAGTTGTTGGGGCTTGGCGGACAACCTGCAATATTCACTACAGGCTTGTTCTTTATGACATCCCTGACCCCCACAGCCCCTGTGGGATTAGGAGCAGCAGCCTGAATACCTCCAAATGTGGCACAGGTACCTACTGCTATTATCGCCCCGGCCTTGGGTGCTATCTCCTCCAGAGTCTCGAGGTTGGTCTTTCCAGCCACTTTGCAATATACGCCACCGTCACCGGTACAGACAGCGCCCTCAACCACCAAAACAAACTTGCCGGCATTGGCCTCCACAGAATCCATGAGGCTCTTCTCTGCCTGATGACCGGCAGCTGCCATGAGTGTCTCATGGTAGTCCAGTGAGACCAGGTCAAGAATCAAGGTTGCAAGGTCTGGTGAATCAGCCCTCAACAAAGACTCAGAACATCCTGTGCACTCCATGAAGTGGAGCCAGATAACCGGCGGACGTTTCGGGGACGTGACAGCCTCTGCAATCTTAGGTACAGCCTCAGACCCGAGCCCAAGAGCCGCTGCAGCACTGGCACACACCTTCAGGAAGCGGCGCCTGCTCAAAGAGAGCTTGCCATGAAGTTCCTTCTCTTTCATATCCCTCTCCTTTTCTTGAAATTTTTGAAAACATATAAAACAGAACGATTTGAAAAAACAGACTGAAAATCTATTCACTCACTCTGCACGGTTGGACGTTGCACACTTGGCACATTTTTTTAGCATCCCTCCCAATAAAAGCACAACAGAACAATGGTTACTGCACCAAGTTTTTCTATAATATGATTTAATATGATGACATAAATGAATCTAAAGTCAATAGTTCAACCGGTAAATTGGGTGCAAAAATGGCGAAAAACACCCTAAAACACCATAAAAATTTATTAGTAGCACCGATTTCAAGATGCACACCTCGCACAAAAAGAACAATTCCCTGCATTCCATGAATGAACATTCACTCGAGAGACCCATAACCCTGCTGACTATGGAATCAACTCAGAAAAACGAAGGATAGAACCATGTTGCCAGCCTGAAAATCTGGAATAAACTGTCTTCATGGCAAACAACGTGGATGAAAAAAGATTCTTCTCCATCAAGATCACCGGCACTGTCCAGGGTGTGGGTTTTCGCCCCTTTGTATTTCGTCTTGCAGCAGAAGCAGGAACCACCGGCACCATACGAAACGATTCCAAGGGTGTAACCATAATAATATATGGCTATAGAGATGAGGTGGAGAGGCTGGAAAAGGCAATAATCGAACAGGCCCCTCCGGCAGCTTCAATATCAAAAAGTGTACTGAAAGAACTCAATGACACCGATGTCCACCTGTCCTGGCTTAAAACGTCTGCTCCAGGCAGCTTTCATATCCAGCAAAGCAGATCAGAAGGTTCTCCATCAGCAGTAATACCCCCAGATCTCTATCTGTGCAAAGATTGCCTGAAAGAACTTCTGGACTCCAATGACCGGAGGTTCCACTACCCATTTATCAACTGCACCAACTGCGGCCCCCGTTATTCCATTATAGAGGCCCTTCCCTATGACAGACCAAACACCTCCATGAAAGGGTTTCCCATGTGCCAACAGTGCCGCAAGGAATACGAAGACCCCATGGACAGACGGTTTCATGCCCAGCCGGTGGCTTGCCCTGCATGTGGACCTTCCATAAAATTGCTGGACCCAGAAGGAACAGAAATACCTGGCCCACCCATAGAGGTTCTGGTAAAGGCCTTCAACCAGGGAAAGATTGCAGCAATAAAGGGACTTGGTGGATTTCATCTCGCAGCAGATGCAACAAACCATCAAGCAGTGAAACTTCTCAGAAAACGAAAGAGAAGAAGATTCAAGCCATTTGCCATAATGGCCCGGGACATCCAGGCTGCCAGACGGTGTTGCGACAGGATAGGCCCTGATGCAGAGAAGGCCCTTCTGTCTGCCAGGGCACCCATTGTTCTGCTGCCAAAAGGCACGGGATACCCTCTCTCACCAGCGGTTGCCCCCAACATAGACTCCATTGGCATCATGCTGCCATACACCCCCATACATCACCTCCTTTTTCAGCAACCTGGTTCGCCGGATTATCTGATTATGACCAGTGCAAATATCAGCAATGAACCGATATGCAACGGGAATCAAGAAGCACTGGAGCGGCTTGCAAACATCGCTGACCTTTTTCTGGTTCACAACCGTCCCATTGTCACCAGACTTGACGATTCAGTGACCATGGCCACGGATATAGGCCTCAACATCATCAGGAGAGCAAGGGGCATGGTGCCAGCGCCAGTCAGGACAGGCCTGTCACACCCGGATATCCTTGCCTTGGGAGCAGACCTCAAGACCACCATCTGTCTTGCCAGGGATGGGGAGTTTGTACTCTCCCAACACCTTGGGGATGCCTCTCATACAGCAACCCTGGAGTTCATGGAGGAGACCAGGCAGCACCTCTGTTCCCTTCTTGAGATGAATCCGAAGATCATTGCATGTGATCTCCATCCTGACTTCTTCACATCGAGAATTGCTCAGGAACTCTCCAGGAAAGAGGGGATTCCACTTGTTCCAGTCCAACATCACAAGGCACATGTAGCCCAAGTCGCTGCAGAACACAATCTCAACTCCCCTCTCCTGGCCTGCATCCTGGATGGCACCGGCTGGGGCGATGACAGTACCATCTGGGGTGGCGAATTCTTCATGGGATCGAACCCTGCGGACCTGAAACGCATTGTT
>Ga0256840_1002592_pt1 | contig 15752 bp, 15 predicted proteins | sample 355202metaG_FD_185969 | JGI IMG/M metagenome (GOLD analysis project Ga0256840, IMG submission 185969) | Hydrothermal vent microbial communities from Mid Atlantic Ridge, Atlantic Ocean - 355-202 | ecosystem: Environmental > Aquatic > Marine > Hydrothermal vents | place: Atlantic Ocean: Mid... | reverse complement strand
TATTCTTAATATATTGCACCTTAATGGTGCTAAATCTATTCAAGAACAACTCATCAACAATAGATGGGATTTAGATGACTCTATTGCTCAACTCTTGAAATTTAGTTTTTAGTGGATTGGGGTGCTTGTATCCGAACTTGCTACGGAAAAAAGAAAAATATATTCAATTATATGATAAAATAGAAAATCAAGAACAAGGAGGCTGAAATGTCAATACTGAATCTTAACAATATGACGACATCGCAAAAGTTTATGGCAATGGAAGAGCTCTGGGAAGATATGAGCAAAAACATAAATGATGAATCTTTGACACCTCAGTGGCACAAAGCTGTCTTACATGAAAGAGAAAAGCAAATTGCAAGTGGTGAAGCAATATTTGAGAACTTTGATGATGTCAAACAAGCATTATTAAAAAAATTCTCATAAATGAATATACAAATATTAACTCCTGCGAAGATTGATATTTCTAATGGTGCAGACTTTTATGAGTGTCAATTACCTGGATTAGGAAAGTATTTTTTAAATACAATCTTTTCAGATATAGAATCATTACGAATATACTGTGGGGTTCATATCAAAATTGAAAATTACTATCGCCTTTTATCAAAGCGATTTCCATATGCAATTTATTATAAATATGATAACGAAATAGTGTATATTTATGCAGTTTTGGACACTAGAAGCAATCCCTCTTACATCAATGAACGACTTTCTTAAATGATTTACAAAGAGCATATTTTGATAAAAAAGGAAAAGTCCCAGAAAAAGCTTTTAAGTAGGCTGCAAATTATAAGTTTTTTGGTGGATTTGTATGTATGATGTAGCTGTTATTGGGGCTGGTATAAATGGTTGCAGCGTGGCGTATGAATTCATTCAAGAAGGCAAGCGTGTCATTCTTTTTGACAAAGAGGGCATTGCAAGCGGTGGAAGTGGTGCGGCGGGTGCTTTTATATCTCCCAAGTTTTCCAAGGCAGGAGAGCTTAAAGAACTGCTCCATGAAGCCTTTGTCTACTCTTATGATTTTTATGATAAAAATTTCCCTTTATGCTTTACAAAAGCACCACTCGTTCATATTGGCAAAGATGAAGCAGATGATGAAGCCTTGCATGTATATAAACAAAAGACAGCGTTGAAGCTCAAAAAAGTGCCGACTAATTTAGAAAAACAGTTAAGCCAGGAAGCAAAAAAAAGAGAAAATATTTGTCTTGAGGCGGGAGTTGTTGATGCCCAGCGAGTATGCAATGATATGTCCTGTGGCGCTAAATTTGTAAAAGAAAAAGTGGATACACTTGTCTATAATGATGATTATTGGGTTATAAATGAAACATACAGTGCCAAAAATATTGTTTTGGCAACAGGTGCTTATGATATGCTGATAAAAGAGCCTTACATTCAGCTTCGTGGAGTCTGGGGACATCGTATAGATATAACAACAGCAACACAAAATCCCTGTTCCGTTCATCAGTATGTCTCTATTTCTCCATCCAATGATGGCAAACTTGCTATCGGTGCGACGCATAATGTCCATTATCATCCAGAAAAAAATAAAGAACCTTATGACATAGAGCAGGGCAGAGCTGAGCTCTTAGAAAAAGCTGCAAAAACGATGCAACTTGAAAATGTAGAAGTTCTCAAAGATTATACAGGATTGCGTTCTGGTTCTTTTGATTATCTGCCAATGATCGGTTCTTTGGTACTCTCGAATGAAACACTGCTTACATGTAAAGGCTCTTTACATGTAAAGAAGCCTGATTTTTCCAAGTATGTCTATTATCCGAATCTTACGATGATAAACGGAAGCGGCGGATACGGGTTTGTTTTGGCACCCTATCTGGCAAAAATACTGACAGAACATATTTTGCATGGGGAAAAAATAAGTGAGCGAATCATCCCGGCACGTTTTTTTGCGCGCTGGGCAAAGAAGCTCTAAAGGTTTTTTATATTTTTACGCGTTGCGGGGGTATTGTTTTAAAAATTTCTTTTACGGCATTGGCTCTGATTTCTCGTGCTTTTCCGCCTGCAAACGGTGAAAGGTAGTAGGCTCTTTCTATACATTCATCCGGGTCATAATTATTGTCATACATAAAAACTACATTTTTATCGAGCTTGTTTACATGTAAAGAGAGTGCTCTTGCGTAGGCAATGATTGCTTTATGGTGTCTGTCGTATTTGTTTCCCATACCAAAGAAGACAAATTTGCCGCTGAGCCGGATGTTTGGTATATCTGTATAATTTAACTGTTTGTCATAGCGTGTGAGCTGTGTAGATGTGATTTTGTCCAAATCGGCATCAAACTCTTCCAAAATAGGTGTCGGCTCAATGTTTTCTCTGTTGTAATTGAACAAATATCTTATTTGAATCAGTTTACCTTTATAGTGTTCTTTGAAACCTGCATTTAAAATGTAATCTTTTGGGCTTTCATTTAAAGCAACAAACTCATCATACTTGTCAAAGCCGTCCTCTTGTAAAAAACGGCTCATTTTATAGCCGACAGGGCTGACTTCTGGGTTATATAAAAAAACAGTTCCGGCTACAGTTTTTCGTTTTTTCTTGAGCATATTTTCTAAATCATCAACGGTGATTTTTTCATCTTCATTTTCATTTATGTACATATACTGCTCAACCAGATAGTCCATATCAAAGTTTGTAGAAAATTTTCCAAATACTTGCATTGTTTGTCCTGCTAGATTGTAATTAAATTAAGAAATGTCTCGGAAGCAAGATTATACCTTGCATTTAGTCTTTAAAGACACACAGCCCAGACTAAAGTCTGGGTTCCGAGATTTACTATGATTATTTTGAGAATTATACTACAATTCTTGCTATGATTTATATAGCTTTTTTAATTTTCACTTTTTTAATCCTGTTATTTGCTTTTTATCAGTGGCAGTATTTTATGATTTTTCGGCCTACTTACATTAAAGAGAGGCGTTTGTGCCAAAATTGTTCCATGCTTGGAGTGAAAACCGATGACGGTGTAGAGCTTGAAGGTGCAATATATGAGCCTCTCAACCCAAAAAGTACGTTGCTCCTGTTCGTCGGTCGCAGTCATGATGCAGTAGCACTTTTAAACAGGCTCTCTCAGATTTACCCAAAGTCACGAGTTATTACATTTAACTATCGTGGTTATGGAAAAAGTGCTGGTGTGTCAAATGAGAAAAATATTTTGCAAGACGGCCTCAAAATCGCAGAGTTGGTACAGAAAAATTATGGTGATTTTTATCTTTTAGGCTACTCTTTGGGTTCGAGTGTTGCTGCGTATGTTGCTTCAAAACAAAAAGTTTCGGCTCTGTTTTTAATAGGTGCATTTGACTCTATCGGACAGCTTTTACGCCATAAATATGCCAAAATCTCCTATATGGCAAAGCTGTTACGGTATAAATTTAAAACAATGAAGTATATGGAACAAGTAGAGGCAGATACCTATCTGTTTGTAAGTCGTGATGATGAGCTTATTCCTTTGCAAAATGCCAGAAATTTAAAAAAACATATCAAAAATCTGGTCCACTATGAAGAGTTTAGCGGACTGTCACATACAGAACTTTTTTGGGATCCGCGTGTTACAAATAAAATCAATGAAGTTATAACATGAGCATAGGTTTTTTTCTGAAAAAATTTGTCACTTTTTTTGTGGAGCCTCTGGGTTTGATTGTAACATTACTGCTAATTGGGCTTTATCTGTTACATGTAAAGAGAGTACGCTTTGCAAAAGTATTTTTTTCTGGTGGTCTGTTTTTACTTCTGCTTTTTTCCTATCCGCCTTTTGCAAACTTCTTGGTGCAAAATTTGGAAAACCAGTATCCGAAATTTGATTATAAAACTAATGTGAAATATATACATGTTCTTGGTAACGGACATAATACCGACCCCTCACAGCCAATCTCTTCACAAATCAGCAGCGCTGGTACAAAAAGGGTCTTAGAAGGCGTGATAATTCATAAACAGATGCCAAATTCGAAGATAATTTTTACAGGATATGCAGGAGAAACAAACACAACAAATGCCGTTATGAATGCAAAACTGGCACATGCACTCGGCATTGATTATAAAGATATGATTATTAACGGTAAGCCGACGGACACAAAAGAAGAAGCACTCTTTACCAAATCACTTGTGGGTGATGAGCCTTTTGTTTTGGTGACATCAGCTACCCACATGCCACGGGCGATGATGCTTTTTACATCCCTTGGTATGCATCCGATTCCTGCTCCGACAAATTATTATAAAAGTGAATTCAGAGGGTATTTGCGCAAACCGGAACCGGTCTATTTTTATATATCAAGTATCGCTATGCATGAGTATTTAGGCATACTTTGGACAAAACTACGAGGATAAATACCAATTCGGAATCTAGGTTTTAACCTAGGCCTTAATCTTCAAAGCCTAAAAGGCGAAGCTAAAGCATCGCTTCCAAAAAGATTGACTAACTTGTAAGTTAAAAAAAGCTTCATGTTTCTTCGGAACCTAGGTTTTAACCTAGGCCTTAGTCTTCAAAGCCTAAAAAGCGAAGCTACAGAAAAAAATTTAGTTTTTTTTAAGTCACGCTTTAGCGTTTGAAAGCATCGCTTCCGAGAAAAGATACATAATTTACAGAAGTTTTTTCATAAGTTCTATATGATAGCTTTCCTGATAATTAATAAAATCAAAGAATTTGGCAAGCTCTTCATCTTTGATGGCATCACTTAACTCTTTACACATGACTTTTGCCGCTTCTTCTTCAGCGATGCCGTCTTTTACAAACTGTTCTAAATCTTTTACGATGTAGGTCATTTGGTGTAACTCTCTTGGAAGTGCCAATATACCAAGCTTTGCCATCATATTTCCAAATGATTTGAGATGAAAGTGTGACTCGTCAATCAGGTCTTGAAAAACATTAAAATGCAGCACATTTTTCGTTCTTGCCTGCATATAGGCATAGACCAAAATAAGCTCATACTCTTTGTATGACTCTTCAAACAAAAAGAGTGTCAGCGCATCAATCTGTTCTTGTGCAAGGTTTTTATCTTCGAATTTTCTTTGCATATTAAAGGCAGTAACTTCTTTGTCATTGTTTTTATCTTTTAGAATTTGAGAAAGATACTCCAACAGATAGGCATCATCAGTTTTGATACGCTCGCCTAAAATATTTTGCGGATAAAATGCCTGTGTCTCTTCGGTTTGCTCTTTGAGAGCTGTAATGATTTCAAATACACTGTTGCGCTTATACAGAAGCATCTCTCTGTCATAATTGTAATCCTCGCCATTTTCCAAAGCCGCTTCTCCCAGCCACTTCATATGCCGGAATGCAATTTGCGAAAAATCATAAAGGGCAGACTTTATACGCTCATCATTTATTGCAAAAGATGCAAAAAGTACAGCCAGCCAGAGTTCATGCTTTTTTTGGTATGTTTTATTCATTTTTATTTTCCTCTTCTTTTTCCTCATCTGTTTGTTCTACTTCACAGCTCTCTTTCATTTTAAAGAGATGCAACTCTTCATCTGCACCGTTTTGTCTGTTTTCATAGTTTTTCAAAGAGGCTAAAAATGCCGTAAATACAATGTCTGCACAGACTTGTTGTTGGGCTGAGAGTTTTCCCAGTTTTTCGTGCATTTTTTCTACGGCACTGTTTGCATACGCTGTGTCATTGCCTTTTATCATCTGTGTAAACATAGAGCCGATGACAACTGTGTCTTGACAGCCGTTTGTTGCAAATTTCACATCTTTTATAATGTCACCGTCAAGTTTTGTATAAAATATGACATACTCTTTTGTTTTTTCATCAAGAGCGACACCAACACCGTCTGCATCATCAAGTTTTCCGTAATTTTTCGGATTCATTAAGTGTTCAAGTACTTCAGGGTTGAGACCTTCTGGCATTTTTACATTTTCAAACATTATCATTCTCTTTCAAAATATTTATAATTTATATAAGTGTAGCAAGAAAAGGATAAATTTATTCTTCAAATTCTAAAGCCCTTAACAATGACCTAATATGAAAGTGTTAAAATAGGGAATCTTTTTTATAAGGGTTTGACAAAAATGATACAAAAAGTAGTTTTAGGTTCTTTTTTGGCTCTTTCGCTGCATGCGATGAGTCTTGAACAAACAGTAAATGAGGCATTACAGCATAATAATGCACTCAAACAGGTTTTTTTAGACAAGGAAGCTGCAAATGATGCAAAGCGCGTCAAAAAAGCACAAAACCTTGGTCGCTTTGATGTCACACTTAATTATGATCATTATAATAATGCACGGACACTTGTTCCATTGACGCCAATGCAGATAGTTTCTTCACCGACAGGTGCCTATGAAATGCCGACAACAAATGACCTGATATCTACGGGTATAGTTTATAATGTGACTCTTTTTGATGGCTTTGCAAAACAAAATAGTTATAAGATATCTGATTTGGCACATAAGAACACCCTTTTTAAAGTAAAGCTTGCAAAAGCAGAACTGATTTATAATGTAGAGAGCATTTATCTCTCTCTCTTATCCTTGCAAGAACAGTTAGCGGCACAAAAGAAATTTGTAAAGGCAAAAAAAAGACTTTACATGTATATAGAAGAAGCATACAAACTTGGAGGAAAATCAAAACTTGATTTGCTTGAGGCAAAAAATGCTTATGTAGAAGCAGTTGCAAACAGAACGAAGATACAATCAAATATTGACATTTTAAAAGCATCACTTGCGCAGATAATCGCTTCAGAAAAGTTTGATAAAGCAGAAGCGATAACAGTATCTTTTGATGCTGCCAAAGAAAACAGCGTTGATTTGAAGAGTTTAAACAGAATGAAAATTGCTACGCTCAAAAGTGAAATTGCAAAAAAAAGAGTGCGTAGTGCAGAAGCAAAATATTACCCAAAAGTAGATTTCAGTGCGTACTACGGCTACAGTATGGGACCCAATGCAACAACAAATACATATGCACAGACAGGTGTGACATATATAAACAAGAATGATTTTAACAGTGAGAATGTATGGCAGGTCGGATTGCATTTGCAATGGAATTTATATGATTTTGGAGTAAAAAAGGCAAATTTGGCAAAAGAAAAGATTGCTTTGATGCAATCTACAATAGAAAAAAGTGTAACTACTTTGGAGTTAGAAAAAAATCTAAAAATTGCCAACAGTAAAATAACTATCGCGCAGTCTGACTATACATCTTTAAAAAGTCAATACGAACTTTTGCAGGAGATAGAAAAAGCCCAGCTTGTTAAGTATGAAAACAATGCCTTGTCTCTTGTGGACTTATTGGATACACAGGCAAAAAAAGAGGTAAAGCATGCACAAATGATAGAAGCAAAGTACGGATACCAAAAAGCAAAATATTATAAAGAGTATCTTTTAGAAAAGGGAGTGAAATAGATGAAGAAAATTGTATTGATTATTACAGGTATAGTTGTTATAGTGGGAGCAGGACTTTTTTTGAAAAAGCAAAAAGAGCATGTAGCTGCTCTGCCTCTTGCAAAAGAGTACACAAAAAGTGTAGAGACTGTTATGCCACAGGTACGCAATGTGACACAAAAAAGAGAGTTTTTAGCAGAACTCTTTTCGTCAAAACAGGCAAATATTGCTTCAAAGTTTCCGGCAAGAATCAAAAAAATATATGTGCATGAAAATGACAGAGTAAGAAAAGGAGAACGCCTTGTTGCACTTGATGACAAAGATATTTTGGCAAATCTTGCCTCTTTGCAGTCGCAAAAAAAAGCACTGCTTCTTGATAGAAACAATGCTAAAGATGTATTGCAAAGAAATCAAAAACTTTATGCCATAGAAGCACTCTCAAAAGAACTTCTTGATGCTTCAAGAGCAAAATATGAAACAAAACGCTCTGCTTTAAAAACTTTAGAAGCAAAGATAACGCAAACAGAGGTTCAGCTTAATTATTTGAATCTTGTAGCACCATTTAGTGGTGTTGTTGGATCGAAGTTACTTGATGAGGGTTCTCTTGCTCCTGTTGGCAAGCCTATTATTACACTCAATACAGAGAAGCAAAAACTTCTTTTCTCTTTTTCTCAAAATGAGATGCCTGTAGTTGCAGGGCAAAAAGTCTATCTGCAAAAAAAGCTTGTCGGAGAGGTGCGTAAAATATATGATGATGCGAAAAACTCTCTGCTTGTCGCAGAAGTAGCACTCAATAAGCCTGTAAATTTTGCCAATAAATCACTTGTGCATATTGCTGTTGCTGTAGCAAGCGTAGATGCTTGCAGTGTTCCTCTCAATGCACTTTTACATACACAAGAGGGTATTTTTGTGATGCAATACAAAGAAAAAAGATTTTCAAAGCTTGGGGTAGATGTAGTTTTGCAAAACAGTGAGTATGCAGCAATATCTCCATGTCCAAAATATGATGTTGCTATTGGTTCTGAAGCAAAACTTTCTGTACTTCAGGCATATAAAAAGATTCTAATAAGCAAGGCAGAGACGAATGAAAAATAGTTTTTCCATAGTAGATTTTTTACTCTCAAGACCCTATTTTATTATCTCGTTTTTGGCACTCTTTTTATTTTTGGGCCTTGTCGGATACAACAAAATCGACAGAAAACTCTTTCCTGATTCAAACTATCCTACTGTAGCAGTTGTAATTGTCGAACCTGGTGAATCTGCCAAAGGATTGGCATCGAATGTTTCAATTCCTGTTGAAGAGGAGTTGTATACTCTTGATAAAATACGCAGAGTCTATTCGACAACTATTGATGAAGTAAGTGTTATCTCCGCTGAGTTTGAATATACAAAAGATATTGACAGTGCAACAAGTGATGTATCAAATGCTCTTGATAAGATCAAGGCAAAATTGCCTGCATCAATCCTCAATCCGCAAATTATTAAAATAACAGCAGCCACTGCACCGATAGTGACTTATGCAGTCAGTGCAAAAGAGGGAAATATCTCCTTGGAGGATATCAGACAAATTGCACAGACAAAATTAAAACATCGCTTGATTAAACTCCAGGGCGTTGCCAATGTTGATATTTTCGGTGGCTATGAAAAAGAGATAGAGGTCATTGTCGATAAAGAAAAGCTTGAAAAGTACAATCTTGATATAGCCTTGGTTGTAGCCAAACTGCGGGCAAATGATGATGATTTTGCCATTGGTTTTATTACAGGAAAAGACAAAAGATACCTTTTAAGAGCGCAGGGAAAGCGTAAAAGTATAGCTGAATTAAAAAGACTCAGTATAACAAAAGATATAGAGCTTCAAGATATAGCAAAAGTCTATTTTGGACATTATGACAACAGTGCAGAGTATTACGGTAACTCAAAAAATGCTATCGCCATAGCCATACAAAGAGCCGGTAATGCTGATGTGATACGAACAATAGAGCGTGTCGAAAAAGAGATAGCAAAGCTTAAAAATGAGTATAAAAATCTCTCTTTTGTAGTTACAGATACACAAAAAGATACAATAGTCCAAAGTACAAACAATATGTTTGAATCTCTACGAGATGCTATTATTATGTCTACGCTTGTTGTCTTTTTCTTTTTGGCATCTTTTCGACAGGTATTAGTTGTTTTAGTTACCATTCCGCTCGTTTATGCAAGTACTATAGCACTGATGTGGATTTTTGGTATAGAGTTTAATGTTGTGACACTTACGGCTATTATATTGGCACTTGGTCTACTCCTTGATGATGCGGTTGTTGTAATGGAAAATATAGAGAGGCACTACAGAGAGCTTCATGATGAAATACACAAAGCCGTTTATAATGGAACAAAAGAGATTATGTTTGCAGATTTAAGCGGAACAATAACGACAATGATAGCACTCTCCCCGATGCTTTTTGTCGGTGGATATCCGCAAACAATTTTTCAACCACTCGTTGCAACACTGCTGTTGGCACTTGCAGCTTCGTATGCTATTTCTATAACTGCGGTACCTTTGCTCTCGCTGAAAATTCTTACCATTAAGCATCCTTTTGTTTTAAAAAGTGAAGCATTTTTTGAAAAAATCACAGGAGGATTCAGCAGTGCGATAGCCGACTTTTTTGTAAGTGCCGTCTCTTTGGGGGCGAAAAAAAAGAGTGTTGCCTTGGCATATACAGCGGTACTCCTTTTCTTGTTTTTTACAAGCGTAAAAGGTGTTATGCCGACAGTAGGACAGGAGCTTATGCCTCCAATGGATACAGGAGGAGTGAGAATCAGCATTACAGTTGATCCAAACCTACCGATAGAAGCGAGTAGAAAAGTTGTGCAAGAAGCAAATAAAATCATCACAAAGCAAGGTGATCTTTTATACCTCTCAAGTGCTATTGGAAGTGAAGCCGGAGTTATGAGTATAGGGAGTGGAAGTGGAATCGATCACATTGCTATTTCTGCAACCTATGTGGATAGATATAAAAGAAAAGAGACTATTTGGCAGATAGAACGAAGACTGCGAAAAGAACTCAATAAAATAAAAAATGTAAACAGTGTGGATGTTGTTGATTATGGGGCAACAGCTATCGCAAGTCTTCGTGCAAATATTGATGTAACACTCTACAGTGATGATTTGACGAAACTACAAAAAGCGGGGGATATCGTTGCTGATGCTATGCACAAGACAGGTGGTGTTGTCAGTGTTTCTCGAACATGGCTTGGGGATAAAAGAGTTTATGAGTTTAGTATTGATGAAAAAAAATCTGCCTATTATGGACTCAATAATCAAGATATAGCAAAACAACTGCAACTCTTTGTGCGTGGTGCAAAAAGTGCCTCTTTTTATCTGCAAAACAGTTCTGACTTTGGTATAAGAGTATGGGTTGATGAACAAAAAAGAGATAGTATTGAAGATATTCAAAACTACCTTTTAGTTACAAAAAGAGGAAAAATTCCTGTGCGTGATATTGTAAAAATAACGATGGTAGAGGAACCAACACTTATAACAAGAGAAGGTTTACAGTATACGCTTAATATCTACGGCTTTCGCGAAAAAGCGGCAATCTCTCATATTATGGCGAATTTTGACAAAGCATTTGCAGGAAAAGTTTTACCAGATGGTGTGACAATGGAGCAGACAGGAGATATAAAACAGTTTAAAAATTCTGCTTCAAGAATGGTAGGTGCTATTGGTTTTGCAGTCATTTTGATTCTTTTTACACTTATTGCTATGTTTAACTCTGTAAAAATTTCCATGATGATAGTTTTTTCTATTCCACTGACTATTATAGGTGCTTCTTGGATGATACTTTTGATGCATTACCATACATCTATGCCTGCTATGATGGGATTTATTCTCTTAAGTGGTATTATTGTTAATAATGCTATTCTTTTAATTCATTTTGCATTGGAAAAGATGAAAGAGGGCTACAGCACTTTTGAAGCGATGACAGAGAGCATAAAAATACGTACACGACCTGTGTTGATGACAGCTTTTGCTACTTCTGCCGGTATGCTGCCTGTTGCTCTTGGTTCGGCTATCGGGTTAGAGCGTTTGGCACCGCTTGGTACGGTGGCTATCGGTGGTTTGATTGTAGGGACATTTTTAACCCTTCTGTTTATCCCGCTTGTATTTATATGGAGTGTGAAAGAAAAAGAGGCTTAATAAATGATTTTTGCCAGATAAAGCCCATTTGGAGGAGCAGGTTTTATCTTATAGCTATGTGTAGCCTTGAGTTGTTCTTGTATTTGTTTCTTGTTTAATGTTAAAAGTGCACCGACCATGAGGCGAATTTGGCTGCGTAAAAATCCGTTGGCTTGAAAATTGAGCACAATGTAATTTTTATGTTGGTAGGCAAAGGCTTTGTATATTTCTCTTGTGGTTGATGTTACATCACTGCCTGTTTTCATAAACTGTTTGAAGTCATGTTCTCCGAGAAAAAGTTTTATGTTTTTTTGTATCTTATCAAAATCCACATCTTCTATAAAAGTAACAAAATCACTTTCAAAAGGATTTTTCTGTGTTGTTTTGATGATGTAACGGTAGCTTCTTTTTTTTGCACTGTATCGTGCATGAAAATCATCCTTTACATGTATGATTCTCTTTACATGTAAAGCGTTACACAGCATTTTATTGAGGACTTTTTTGAGTTTTTCTATATCACTCCAGTAGGGCGGTAAATCTATGTGACAGACCTGCATTGTGGCATGAACGCCTTTGTCTGTTCTCCCGCTTGCAACTACCTTTTGCTTAATTCCCAGTTTTTCTAAGACATTTTCAAGTTCACCCAGCACTGTGTTTTTTGTCTCTTTTTGTGTTTGTGAGCCAAAAAAATGGGTGCCGTTATAGGCTAAGTGCAGTGCTACCCTCATGGATTAAAACTTATTGACAATGGTTTTTCTGTAGATGGCATATGTTATTATCAGCCATGAAAGAGCAACAACAGCAATAGTATAGTATTGGAACATTTTTTCCAAACCTATCGTCATACCATAAAATAAAACTATGCTTACAAAAAGATATAAATAGACTTTAGACTTTTGATGTCTGACCTGGACTATACCGATGCTCGCTATCAAAAAAAGTGTTATCATCGGAAAGAGACTCAGCAGGGTATCTTTAATGAGTACATGTTTTTTTCTGCCGGCATTCTCTTTGGAAAGCCAGTACTGCAAGGGTTGTTTATAGCTTGTCAAATCTGCTTTAAGTGTGTCATTGATAAGCATTGTTTGGAAGTTTATCTGGGAAAATTTTTCTTTGGAGTAGCTGTAACCCTCTCCATCCATTAACTGAAGACGTAAAATTCCCGAATCATTGATAACTTTGGCTCTTTTTGCAGCGATCAGTATCTCTTCTTCCTGCTTTTTGTTAAACAAAAAAACTTTTGAAAAGGTACCGTCTTCATTTTTTGCTCCGATGTACAAAAGCCAGTCCCCGAAACTGTTTCCAAATTCACTTGCCGCAAGGTTAAATTTTGCTTCACTCTTCTTATAAGAGAGAAAGTTCTTCGACAAAGTAGTTGTATGGGGAGCAACAACCAAGAAGTTAAATGCCAGCAGTATACTCAAAATAAAAGCAGGTTTTAAAAAGGTTCTAATAATAAAACCGGGTTCAATTCCAAGTGCAAATATAACAATAATTTCATTGTCATTTGAGAGTTTGAACAAAGAAAGTGTTGCTGCTACAAAAAATGTAATAGGCAGCGTATAAAAAAGAATTTCAGGCAGTATGAAAAGATAGAGTTTGCCCATTTCCCAGACAGTCAGTTGAATAACAGCCGTATAGGTTGAGAGTTTAATTAAAAATATTACTGATGCTATGACAAACAAGGGCAAAAATATGGACATAAAAAGAGCAGAGAAGTTGCTCAGTATGTATTTTTTTAATCTCTGCATTAGTAGTTTGCCTCGATGTACCTGAGTATTTGCGAGTCATACACATAAACTATAAAAGTTGCAAGTGCTAAAAAAGGTACAAAAGGGACGCGTTGTTCCTCTTTTGATTTGTTAAGAAGCAAAAGCATGATTGGCAAAGCCAAGAGGGCTGAGAGAAAAATGGCAACAAGCCCGAGTTTGACTCCCAAAAGTGCTCCCATAGTAGCCGCAACCATAATGTCACCTTCTCCCATCGCTTCTATAAAAGGTGTTCTGTCATAATGTTTGTTCCAGGATGTTTTCGTCTTTAGTCCGGCTCTAAATACTGAGGATGTCAGATAATAAGAGAGGGTAAAACGAAGGAGTGTAAAACCACCGGCAAAAAGCAGAGCATTTTCCAGATTTGTGAAAAAACCATTTATATTCCATGCTCCGATGACTGCAAAGAAAATTGCCAGTAAGTTTAGTGAATCAGGTACCATTTTGTATCTTAAGTCAATTACTGAGAGTGCCAATAGCATTAAAAAACTTAATGCTATAAAAAATGCCGGCAGTTCCAGACCGAATTTATTGGCAAGAATCACGAAAATAAAACCTGAGAGAAGTTCTATAAGCGGGTATTGCAAAGAAATTTTTGTTTTGCAGTAGGCACATTTCCCACCTAAAAAAATCCATGAAAAAAGCGGAATATTATGCCAAGGTTTGAGTTTCTCATTACATGTAGGGCAGTGTGAAGCATCAAAAACAACGCTTTCTCCCTTTGGTATGCGTAAAATTACGACATTTAAAAATGAGCCAAAAAGTATTCCCAGTATAAAAGCTATGCCAAGTTCCATCATTTGAGACCACCAAATCGTCTTTCAATTTTTGTAAATTTTTGCAGAATTTTTTCTAACTCTTTAGATGTAAAGTCCGGCCAGAGTGTGTCTGTAAAGAAGAGTTCCGCATAAGCTGACTGCCAGAGTAAAAAGTTTGAAAGCCGCTTGTCTCCGCCTGTACGAATAAGTATATCCACATCTACTTTGCAGTCAAGTGCATTGCTCAGCATCTCTAATGTGATGTTTTCATCCTGTTTTTTCAAAGAGTTTACCGCACGAAGAATTTCATCCTGCGCGCCGTAGTTTAGAGCAAGACTCTGCACCAGACCGTCACAGTGTGCCGTTTTTTCTTCTACCATCTGTATGGTTTTTTGCAGTGATTTTGAAAAAGCGCGAATATCACCGATAGCCTCAAATTTGACATTGTTTTTCAAGTAGGATGGCAGCTCTTCTTTGAGATATTTTTCTAAAAGCTTCATTAAAAACTCCACTTCAAGACGCGGTCTTTTCCAGTTTTCTGTTGAAAAAGCGTAGAGTGTCAGGCGTTCTATATCTTCATTATTGGAGCAGTAGGTTGTAATTGCTTTGACCACTTTTGCACCTGCTTCATGGCCTTTGACTCTTTTTTTATCCTGTTGTTCTGCCCATCGTCCATTCCCGTCCATTATGATGGCTATATGTCTGGCTTTGTTCATCATCTATTCTTGTAACTCTTTGGCATCGTTTAATATTTCAAATGAAACATGCAGTTTGTCCGCTTTAGGTATATGCACATCTTTTTGGGGTGTTATAAATTCTATTTCATTTTCACTGCTGCCAAAACTTGAAGCATCATGTAAAATATTGAGACAAACGGCGTCAAGCTCTTTTTCTTTTAACATTTTTTTGGCATTTTCCTCAGCTTTTTCTTTGTCCATTTCTGCCTTGAAACCTACGACCGTAATGCCTTCTTTGTCAATTGAACTTAATATGTCAATATTTTTCTTGAGACTGAGCATCCATTTTTCACCCAAATCTTCTTTTTTCAGTTTGGCATTTTGAGGAAACTCCGGCACATAGTCACTGACAGCTGCCGCCATGAAAAGATAAGGCTTCTTCTGAATGAGATGAATGTGCTCGTCGCGTATGAGCGTAGCTTTTGATAGCTTGCCTTTTTTTGCAATGCGAATAGAATCTACGAGATACTCAAACATCTCTTGCGAATCTTCTACTTCAATTTTGTGCATATCTGTCGGCAAATTAGCATCAAATTTTGTGGCGATGAGATTGACATCTGCTCCTTTTAAATAGAGCGCCGTTGCCAATGCCGACGCCATTTTTCCGCTTGAAAAGTTTGAGATGTAGCGAACTTCATCTATCTTCTCTATCGTGCCGCCACCGGTTACTATCACTCGTCTGTGCTCCCAAAACTCTTCTTTTAACAGTTCTCTTGATGTTTGGTAAAATATGTCCAGAGGTTCTGCCATCGCTCCGTCACCGACCGTTTTACACGCAAGCTCTTTTGTCTGCGTTTGTAAAATAGTATAGTTAGCAATGCCTAGCATCTTTAAATTTGCCTGTGTTATAGGGTTTTGGAGCATGTTTGTGTTAGCAGATGGGGCTAAAATTTTCATACCGCTAAAAGCCAGGGCACATTGCAGCAACATTGTATCTGCAATGGCATTGGCAAGTTTTGCGATAGTGTTTGCAGTAGCGGGAGCTATGACCATAATATCTGCCCA
>Ga0256840_1002591_pt1 | contig 15758 bp, 15 predicted proteins | sample 355202metaG_FD_185969 | JGI IMG/M metagenome (GOLD analysis project Ga0256840, IMG submission 185969) | Hydrothermal vent microbial communities from Mid Atlantic Ridge, Atlantic Ocean - 355-202 | ecosystem: Environmental > Aquatic > Marine > Hydrothermal vents | place: Atlantic Ocean: Mid... | reverse complement strand
TAGGTGAACAAAAAGAATTTGTCCCCATAAAATCACTCAGCAACGAACAAGCTGTGAGTGTTGCTGTTCAGATGAATATAATAAATCCCAATAACCTACATGTAGAGATATCAAATCATGCTACTTGTGTTAATATTTATACAAAAAAGATGTTTGGTTTTTCGATACAAAAAGTATTGGACTCAGCGCACATCCTTAGTGGTGCAGCTGTTTCATTTGCAAGAGGACTTAACGATACTCCTAAAATAGCTGGTTTATTGGTCGCGGCTAAGGCATATGATATTCGTTTTGGGCTGATTGCCATTGCTCTTGGCATGGCTATTGGAGGACTACTAAATTCACGAAAAGTTGCAGAAACGATGAGCAAAAAAATAACAACATTGAATCATGGACAAGGATTTTCAGCTAATCTAGTTACAAGCTTTTTAGTTATTGTTGCGAGTAAATTCGGTGTTCCCGTATCGACAACGCATGTATCAGTCGGCGCAATATTTGGAATCGGCATGGTCACTAAAAATTCAAATCCAAGTGTTGTTAAAAGCATTCTCCTATCATGGGTTATCACACTTCCTGTTGGTATGTTTTTTAGTGCCTTAGCGTATTGGATTATTTCGTAGATACTTTTGCTATTATTTGATATATCTGCTAAAATCTTCTAAAAAGATATAGATAATGCAAAATTTAACCCCATACTTTAGTCAAAACCCACTAAATCGCCTTGATCAAACTCGAGGCGATAAAGCAAAAGTTCAACATTTAAAAACATCCTCTAACACTTTATTCCTACTTTTTGATGGTTCTGATATCATCATAGACAAAGCAAAAAAAGAGTGTTTTTTTACGCAAAAATATATCGAACTTTTTCACATAGATCAAGAAGATATGGTGCTACTTGGAAGCCTAGAAGATGTCGTCTACTTTGCACTGACATTCAAAGAAAAGTTGCCCAGCAATCTCTCCAAAATATCTATAAAAGATTTTGTACACCTTGACTTTGCAAGCGAAGACTTTCTAGGCATCATAGCACAAGCCAGCAGTGTACTAAACTGGCACAACCTACACCAATTCTGCTCAAAATGCGGCTCACCCACAAAGATAACACACTCAGGCTGGAGAAGAGATTGCCTTACATGTAAAAGAGAACATTTCCCAAAAATAGACCCTGTAGTCATCATGTTAGTAACCTACGGAGATTTTTGTTTATTGGGAAGAGGCGTTCATTTTGCACAAAATCGCTACTCTTGTTTAGCAGGTTATGTAGAATCTGGAGAAACACTAGAAGATGCTGCAAGGCGTGAACTATACGAAGAAGCAGGTGTTATCGGATTAGAAGTAAAGTACATCGCCTCTCAACCATGGCCTTTCCCTTCAGCATTAATGATTGGCTTACATGTAATAGCCCAAGCCCAAAAGCTGACTTTAGACCCCCACGAAATAGCCGATGCAAAATGGATACACAAGGACGACATAAAAGTCATGCTAGATGCAGATGAAAGCTATGGTATCGACATACCAAACAAGATAGCAATCTCTCGCAATCTACTTGAGTTTTGGGTGAAAAACATTACAAATTGACATATTTTCATTGCTTTATTCAAATTTCATATATAATTATTCTATGAAAACTATAAATCAGTTAGACAACTTTGATAATTGTTTAATTCAAGATAAATATATACATATACCCACCCTAAACCAAACTAACGCACAACAGCGTTTCTATTTTGTTTACTATTGAGGCAGATGTTCTTTAGCCTAGCCTTAGCTAAGCTAAAGGTTATCTAGCGAAGATAGTGAGTAAAATAGAGACGCCCTACGGGGAAATCAAAGAGGCATAATCTTTAGATACAAAAGTATTTGAATTGCAATAAGCAGTCCTGCATACTTTTACATCCAAATCTCATGCCTCTTTGACTTCCTGTTATGCGTTAGTTTGGTTTAGGATGGGTATATTAGAAAGCCTTAAAATTTAAAATAATTAATTGACAACATGTCATATAAAAGATATAATCAACTAAAAGAAGGAATATTTATGCAATCTATCCAAGTGGCACAGCTAAAAACACATTTTTCTGATGTCCTAAAAACAATTAAAAATAACGGCGAAATATTTATTATAGAATATGGCAAACAACACGAAAAAATTGCTATGCTAATACCTTATGAGAAACATTTAGAGCTAGAAAATGAAAGAGAATTTGGACTATATAAAAATAAGGGCAACTTTATAATAAAAGATGATTTTACTATGAGTAGTGAAGAGTTACTTGGGCTATGAATAGTTATCTTATAGATACCCATATCTTTTTATGGCTTATTTTCGACCCTGACAAAATCGATAATAAAAAGCTAGGAGTGCTTAAAAATCAGAAAAATAAAGTTTTTATCGCTAGTATTAGTTTTTGGGAGATTTCACTTAAATACAATCTTGGCAAGCTAGAACTAAATGGTCTTGAACCAAATGAATTGCCTGATATTGCTAAAAAAATGGGTATAGAAGTTTTGGAAGTAGACAAAGATACAATGGCTAGTTTTCACAAGTTACCACAAGTACCTAGCCATAAAGACCCTTTCGACAGAATTATAATCTGGAAATGTATAAACGATAATATAGCTTTAATATCTCGAGATAGAAAAATATCACAGTATAAAGACTATGGATTAAGGATTTTGTAAATATATCCCAAGATGATTATAAATTTGCTTTACAATTGTTTGATTAGCAAGCTAGCTTCCTAAATAAAGAGAGAAAAATGACAGAAATATTTTCAACATCAAGATGCGTTAGAGAGTTTTACTCTTACTTTTTAGATAGAGATGCGATCGTGCCAAAAGCTATGGGCATCGCTGAGTTTGAGTCAAAGTCTATAGTTGTCCCAAACAAAAGTATGGCTGATGAAGACACTAGAGTCTTGCTTATGCAAGAGGCTTCGGAGTTCAAAAACTTTAGTGAACTTAAGATAGAGCGGGAGTTTCTCTCTTTTATCAAAAACTCTGCTTATCTGTTTCGCTTTTTTGAAGAGTTAGCTTTAGAAGATGCTCTCATAGAAGATTTGGAACTTGCAGACACTTATGCACAGTTTGAAGAACACCTTAGCATACTCAAAGAATTGCTTCAAAACTACAAAACTTTACTAAACCATAAAAACCTATACGACAAAATTACTTTGCCAGATGTGTATGAGGTAAATCAAGAATTTTTAAAATCAAATGATGGATTTTTACTCCATCTTGAAGGCTTTCTAAACAAGTTTGAACTAAATCTTTTTATGCAAATTGCAAAAACTACAGAGTTTAAAATTTCTTTACATGTAACGAAATATAACACAAAGATGATAGAGATATTTGAAGAGTTAGGTTTTGTCCTGCGTGTAAACAACTCCTATGTCATCAACCTTAGTACAAAAAAGATAGAAAACACAGTGGAGCTAAAACAAAAAGAGATAGATTGTGATGTGAGAAGTTTCAGCACCAGGACTCTTCAATGTTCATTTGTTTATGAGAAGATTGAGGAGTTTGTGAATAGTGGTATAGAATCACAGAACATAGCAGTCATAGTCCCAGATGAGAGTTTTGCTTCAACCTTAAAAGCCTTTGATAGCTTCAAGAATCTAAACTTTGCTATGGGTGAGAGTTTTAGAAGCAATGAGTTATTTAAAAAACTCGATGCCATCGATAAGTTTATAAGAATCAAAGACGAAGAGTGTAAGTACAGGGTAAACAGACTAAAGATTGAAAAGAGCACAGTAGATGAGTTCCAGAAACAGTGGCGAAAATCTTTACATGTAGATGAAATTATGACATTTTTGAAGAGTGAAAAAAAAGACGATATTTATGAAGAAGAGCTTTTTAAATTTAAAAATCTGCTAAAAAACTTAGGTAAGATAGAGCTTCAAAAAGCAGTAAAACTTTTTCTAAACCGACTCTCAAGCAGAAGTAAAGACGATGTTATGGGCGGAAAAGTGACAGTTATGGGAGCTTTAGAGAGCCGAGGTATGAGTTATAATGGAGTCATCATTGTAGATTTTTCTGATGAGTTTGTACCAAAAAGAAGTCAAAAAGATATGTTCTTAAGCTCAACCATCAGAACACACGCAAAACTACCAAACAGAAGTGACAGAGAAAACTTACAACGCTATTTTTATTATACGCTTATAAGAGGAGCAAAAAAAGTAGCAATAAGCTACACAAAAAACGACCAAAGTATGGGTTCACGATTTTTAGATGAATTGGGTTTACATGTAAAGCAAAATTGCGATGAAATTTCGTACTTTCAACCACTCTTTGCATGTAGTCCTGTGCCACCAAGATACAACCCAGATACAGTAGAAGGAAGCTACGATGCAAAAGCAGGAACACTGAGTGCTAGTAAATTAAAAACTATCCTTACATGTAAACGACAATTTTACTACAAATATATACTCAAATCAAAAGAAGCGCAAGTTCCAAATAGTGAGATTACCCCAGCAGATATAGGTAACCTTCTTCACGAAGCACTCGCATCAGTACTAGAAAATATGAGAGTCGTAGACGCAGATTTATTGATGATAGAACTAAGAAGATATCTCCAAAGTGCAAACAGAGGCTTGATATGGCATTTTCATCTAGATATCTGGCTCGACTATCTTAAAGAGTTTGCACTACTTGAAGCAAAAAGATATAACGAGGGCTATAGAGCCTATTCGCTCGAAAAATCTCTACATGTAGACTATAAAGGCTTTAGGTTAGAGGGGAAAATAGATAGAATAGACATACGAAACAATAGACTTAGTGTCATAGACTACAAAAGTGGGAAAATCCCCAAAACCACTCTAAAAACACTAGATAAAGAGACTACTTTTCAACTAGAATTTTATTACCTTTTAGCAAATCAAGATAAGGAAGTAGAGAGCCTAAGTTACTACGACCTAAAAAAAGCAGAGATTATTGAAGAGGGCTTATTTAAAGAGAAGATGGAAAAACTTGATGAGATTTTAAAAGAGCTTGAAAAACCAATAGTAGATTTTGAAAAGTGCGAATCAAAAATGCCTTGTCAGTATTGTGCGTTTGTGAAGTTGTGTGATAGGCTAAATTGACAAAATAAGCATATATGGTTATAATAACACAGGTTATCATAACAAAGGTTTTTATAATGAAATTTTACAATAGAACAGCTGAGATAGGAATTTTAAAAAAAGCGGATTCTTTGAAACAAAAGCACTCCATATTTAGTATGGTTATTGGTAGAAGAAGAGTTGGTAAGACTGCGTTGGTATTGCAAGATTTTTCTAAAGATGAAGTTTTGTATTTTTTTATCTCCAAAAAAAATGAAACTCTTTTGTGTGAGGAGTTTCTAGAAGAGATAAAAGACAAATTAAAAGTTTCTATTTTTGGAGAAATAAGAAGTTTTGAAGAGCTATTTTCCTATCTTTTAGAGATTGCAAAAACAAGAAAATTTACCCTTATCCTAGACGAGTTTCAAGAGTTTTATAAGATAAACAGCTCAATATACTCTACTATGCAAAAACTTTGGGATTTAAACAAAAATAGCACTCATCTACATCTCATAACCTGTGGCTCTATCTACTCTTTAATGAAAAAAATCTTTGAAGATAAAGGCGAGCCTTTGTTTGGTAGAGTAGATTTTAAAATAGATTTAAAACCTCTACATGTAAGCACTTTAAAAGAGATTTTAAATGACAATAATGCCTACACAAATCAAAATTTATTAGATTTCTATATACTTACAGGGGGCATTCCTAAGTATATTGAGCTTTTTGTTTTGTATGAGAGTTACAATAAAAAAGATATGATAAATGATATACTTCAATCCAATTCTATTTTTTTAGATGAAGGTAGAGCTAGGCTTGTAGAAGAGTTTGGCAAAGATTATGCTACCTACTTTTCTATTCTTAGTTTAATTGCAACATCAAAAACGTCCAAGAGTGAGCTTGAGTCAATATTAAATAAAAACATATCAGGATACCTGCATAGACTTGAATCAGATTATAGCATCATAAAAAGTATAAAACCCATAGGAGCAAAAGTAAATTCAAAAGTACAAAAGTATGAAATAGTAGATAACTTTTTAGCATTTTGGTTTAGATTTATCTATAAAAACCAATCACTTGTGGAGTTAGAAAACTTTGAAAAGATAAAATTTATAGTAAAGAGAGATTGGAATACTTTTAGTGGTAAATTTCTTGAAAAACTTTTTATAGAACTACTAAAACAAGAAAATAAATACACACTTATGGGTTCATACTGGGAGCGAGGCAACCAAAACGAGATTGACATAGTAGCTGTTGATGAACTAAATAAAGAGTTGTTGATATGCGAAGTAAAGCTTTCAAGAAAAAGACTGGATTATAATGCTTTAGTTTTGAAGAGTAAAAAGCTTATAGAAAAATACAAGCATTATAAAATCAACTATAAACTATTAAGTATTGAGGATTTATCATGAGTAGCTTTGAACCATACTTGGCCCTAGAAGCAAGTGCAGGAAGTGGAAAAACTTATGCGCTTTCTGTTCGTTATATATCGTTATTATATCTTGGGGCAAATCCTTCCAAGATACTAACGCTTACTTTTACCAACAAAGCGGCAGCTGAGATGAAAAGTCGTATTTGTGATGTTTTGAAGGACTTGGAAAACAGAAGTGAGTTGGAGGCTATAAGCAAACAAGTTGGGCTTACATGTAAAGAAATTCTGGAGAAAAAAGATAAGGTTTTAGAAGAGTTTTTGAGTGAAGATTTGCTTATCTCTACTATTGATTCATTTTTTGCTAAGATTCTTCGCAAGTTTGCACTAAACGCTGGATTTATGCCAGATTTTAGGATAGAGACTGATTCTTTGCATGTAGAGATTTTAGAGCGTTTTTTAAGATTGTGTATACAAGAGAAAAAGTATGATACTCTTTTGAAGTTCAGTATCAATGAGAGTAAAAAACTTTCCGATATATTTGATTTGCTTGATGAATTTTATGACAAAGAGAGTGAGTTTGACCCTAAAAAAGTAGAAAAATCTCTACATGTAAACCCTAAAGAAATCTTCTCTATGATGGCTGAACTTAAAGAGTTGTTTGCAAAAGAGGGAGCAAAAGAGGGTATTTTAAAAACTTTTGAAGCAAATGAAATAAGCGAAGTAATGAAAAAGAAATACTTAGCAAGAGAAGATTTAGAGTATTGGCAGTACAAAAAGCATATTACACCAGCTATCAATGAGCTGTTTGAGACTTTGAAAAAAGTTTTAGCTAACTACTTAAATGAGAGAGAAAAGTATCTTCTAGGAGAACTTGGCGAGCTTTTCTATATCTACAAGTATGCAATTCGTTCGACCAACAAAGAGCTTTCAACTTTGAGTTTTGCAGATGTTACCAACGCGCTTTATACTCTACTTGAAGACGAGATTTCAAAAGACTTTTTGTACTTTAGGCTTGATGGCAAGATAGAGCATATCCTTATAGATGAGTTTCAAGATACCAATATAATGCAGTATAAGATTTTGGCGCCACTTATGAGTGAGGTAGTCTCTGGAGTTGGTTCAAGCGAGTTTAAATCTCTGTTTTTCGTAGGAGACATAAAGCAGTCTATTTACCGTTTTCGCGGAGGAGCAAAAGAACTTTTTAAGCACGCTCGTGAAGAGTTTGGAGTAAAAAGAGATGTACTCGATACAAATTATAGAAGCAGTAAAAATGTAGTTGAGTATGTCAATGATACATTTGAGCAGACTATAAAAGGCTATGAAAGACAGTTAGTCAAGAGTGAAAAAGAAGGGTTTGTAGAGGTCTGTTTTAGTGATAAGATTGATGAAATAGTTTTGAAAAAAGTAGAGTTTCTGTTAGAAGAAGGAGTGAACCCCAAAGATATAGCAATCCTAACTCACCAAAACAAAGATGCAAAGATACTCAAAGATAAGTTGCTAGAAAACATACAAGATATCAATGTCCAAACAGAAGCGACAATCAAGCTCATAAGCGTTCCCATAGTAGGAGCTATTTTGGATTTGCTCAAGTATGCTTATTTTAAAGATGAGATTTACAAGCAGAATTTTTTAGTAGCTATTGGATTTGATTGGCGTGAAGAAGTCGATATGAGTTGGTTAAAGCTATACAAAACTCCCATGCAGATGATTATAGCCATAGTAAAAAGGTATGAGATATTTCATAACGATATGGACATCATAAAATTAGTTGAGCTTAGTGGTCGCTATGAAGATATAGAGGCATTTTTGTTTGAGTGCGATAGCTTTAGTGAAGATGCAAAGAGCGAGGACAATGACGGCATAAAGATACTCACTATCCACAAGTCAAAAGGCTTAGAGTTTGAGCATGTCATAGTAGCTGATAGACTTGGAAACAAGCGAGGAGGAGGGGGAACTCTTCTTTATGAATATGACGATATAGATTTGGTGGGTATCTATCAAAGAGTAAGCCAAAGAGAGTTTTTAGATAAAAAGTATGCAAATGCAAAAAATAAAGAGGAAGTTTTAGCCAAAGAAGATGTTCTAAATATGCACTATGTAGCCTTTACAAGAGCAGAGAGTTCTTTGATAGTGTGTACCAAAAACAAGGGAAGTGCGTATGAACACTTAGCACTTGAAGAGATGAAACAAGGCGAAGTAGAGGTAAGACAGAGTGTTGCATCTAAAGAAAAATCTCTACATGTAATGAGCCAAACTTTACAATCTTATGGTACGCAAGAGAGTATTAAAAAAGATGAAACAATGGAATCTGATCATTTTGCTATCACTTACGGACTTGCAATGCACTACTGCTTAGAGATGATGAGTGAATTTACGCTTGATTCTATGAATCGTGCTTACATCTCTACATGTAATAGATATGCAGTTGTATTGAGTAAACAAAATCTAACAAGCATATATGAAAGAATAAAACTTCTTATATGTAATAAGGAATTTATATCTTTGGTGAGCGGCGGTAAACTTTATAAAGAGCAACCTATTGTGTTTAACGGTGAGAGAAAACAGATAGATTTATTGGTTGAAAAAGATGATGAGGTAATAGTCATAGACTATAAAAGCTCTCTACATGTAGATGACTCACACCTCGCTCAAATAGGACTCTATAAAAAGGCTTTGAGTAAGATAAGTAGTAAAAAAGTATCAGCATATCTAGCATATTTGAGAGAAGAAGAGATAAAGCTTATAAGAAGCTAAAATTCAACTTATTTTAAGGATAATTTACCTATACTTCCTCCTCAAATAAAATTTAAGGTAGATTAGAATGAAATTGACTAAATCAATGAAATCTAACGAAGTACAACGCGATTGGATTGTTGTTGATGCTGCTGGTAGGAGATTCGGTAGAGTTCTTACTGAGGTTGCAACACTTCTTAGAGGTAAACACAAGCCTTGCTTTACTCCAAATGTTGACTGTGGTGACTTTGTTGTCATAATCAATGCAGAGAAAGTAGAGTTTAGTGGTAACAAACTAGATGTTAAAGAGTACTACAGACACACTGGATACTTTGGTGGTGTTAGAAGTGATAAACTTGCAGACTTGTTAGAGAACAACCCAGCTAAGCTTTATAGACTAGCTGTACGCGGTATGCTTCCTAAAACAAATCTTGCAAAAGATATGATCAAAAAACTAAAAGTTTACGCAGGTAGTGAGCATCCTCATACTGCACAAGTAGCAGGAGATAAATAATGGCAAAAATATATGCAACAGGTAAAAGAAAATCTGCAATCGCTAAAGTATGGGTAGCACCAGGCAGTGGTAATATCACTGTAAATGGTCTTGACTTAGACGGATGGTTAGGTGGTCATGAGACTATCAAGATGAAAGTTCGTCAACCTCTAGTAGTTACTAGACAAGCTGCAAACTTTGATATCAAAGCTACAACTCTTGGTGGTGGATACTCTGCTCAAGCAGAAGCATTGCGTCACGGAATTTCTAAAGCATTAGCTTCTATGGATCCTGAATTTAGAGCTGAGCTTAAACCTCTAGGTCTTCTTACTCGTGACTCAAGAACAGTTGAGCGTAAGAAATTTGGTAGAAAAAAAGCAAGAAAATCTCCACAGTTCAGCAAGCGTTAATCGTTATCTGTACTGCTCAAAGAGAAGTAAAAACTTCTCTTTGTTTCTCTTAAAATGAAAATCCTTATAAGTGCCTGTTTACTTGGAGAAAATGTCAAGTATGATGGTAATAACAATTCAATCTTAGAAAATCCATTTATAAAAAAACTATTAAACCTAAACATGTTAATTCCAATTTGTCCAGAAGTGGAAGGTGGCTTACCAACTCCAAGAGTTCCTGTCGAGATAATAGACAATAAGGCCATAAACCAAATTGGTGAAGATAAAACGATATTTTTTCAAAAAGGTGCACAAAAAGCACTAAATATTTGTAAAAAACATGATATAAAATATGCTATTTTAAAATTTCGTAGTCCATCTTGTGGCAGTAATCAAATCTATGATGGTACATTTTCTCATACCTTAATAAGTGATGATGGAATATGTGCAAAATTACTAAAACAAAATGGCATAAGTGTCTTTACAGAAAGTAACATAAAAGAATTAGAAAGCATATTGAAGTGATAATTAAGTAACAAAATAGAATATATTTAATACAATCTTTGTTTTACGAAAAATATTTGGAGAATAAATGATAAGTAAGTTTATAAAATAACACAAGGATAAAGATGAAGAAGTTTTTTAAATGGTTGGGAATTATAGTTTTGGTCTTGATTTTAGCATTTGGTGCATTTGTAGCTTATATAATGATAGCAGACAGTGTTGATGAATACGCGATTGATAGAGATATCAGTTCTTTATATGAAGAGTTAAAACCTGGTATGAGCCTGAGTCAATCACGTGAATTAGCTAATAAATATAGCTCTTACATAAGTACTTGGCATCCAGGAGATGATGGAAAGATACCATTAGCAAAAGATTATGTCAAAGAAGATAAAAACTATTGTGTATATACAGGTAAAAGTGAACATAAGTTTAGCGATGGAAGCTCGTCTTATTATGCGACTAAGGATACGGACTTGATTGGATTTACTGTTAATAGAGACACATGTTATGGTGATAATGTTATGATTAAATCTATATATCTTATGGATAGTGATGGAGATGTTTTTAAGAAAAAGACATTAAATGAATGATTTGAAAAGATCATTAAAAATAGTTGGCAAATAATATTTGAGGAGTTTGTATGGCAAATAACAATAATCTAAAAGAGCTTTATTCTACAAAAATATATAAAGATGCTCTTGCTTTTGCCCTTAGGGCTCATGGTGAGCAAAAGACCCCTGAGGGACTACCGTATTCTTTTCATATAGTAAGTGTTGCAAATGAAGTCATTCACTCACTCTCCATTCATGCCATACCTTACGATGAAGTAAATATAGCCATCGCCTGTGCTTTGCTTCATGATGTAAATGAAGATACAGACACAAGAGTTACAGATGCTCTACATGTAGAGAATATAGATGCAGTCATAAAAGGCGTACAAGCACTTACAAAAGATGAAACACTCCCAAGCAAACAAGAACAAATGGCAGATAGCCTAAAACGGCTGAAGCTACAACCAAGATGTGTACAAATGGTAAAACTAGCAGATCGCATCACAAATCTAGCTCCTGCCCCTCTTTTTTGGAACAGATTAAAGCGTAAAAGCTATGTAGGTGAAGCAAAAACAATACTCAAAGCTCTTAAAGATTCTAACCCCTATTTAGCACAAAAGCTACAATATAAAATAGATAATTATGAAGTAGAAATAGGAGATGATTTTTTAGCATTTTATAATAGTGAAAAGCAATTTATACTTGATAAAAATCAGCCAAACTATCTTAAAATGTTTAAAGCTATAAATCGACTTAGTAGCTATATCAAAAAAGAGTACAATCTAGAATTATTTCATACTTTCACGAATATAGAAGGTAGGACTGAACTTGAAAAAGAGGTAGTGGATATAAGCTATATAACAAAAGTTTTAAATAAAAAAAATCTACTAAATTTAAACAAACAGATGGATACAAAGATAGAAAAATACGTTAGTATTATTTATGGTTAAATAGCATGACAGAAGCAGATAAGTTTAAACTTTTAAGAGAGTGGGCTAAAGAGCACAAGATGCACTTAGCAAAGAGTACAGATAGTGAAATGCTTCAAGATACATGGTTTAGCTATTCTAACACTTATACCATACACAGCGTTCCTAGCGAGATAGATAGCATGAAAAATCTAAAAAGGTTTTGGCTACAAAATGTGGGGTTAAAAACTCTTCCAGATACGATTTGCAACATAACTAGTATAAATGAGCTAAGTGTAGATAGAAACGAGCTTGCTCATCTACCTGATTGCCTTGGTAGGCTTAGAAAACTTGCCTATCTTGATGTAGAAGATAATCAGCTTACACACCTACCTAAAAGTATTGAAAAACTAAAGCACCTGCTAATGCTAAGAGCAAGTAACAATAAGATTGAAACACTTCCACAAAACATAGGAAAACTAAAAAACCTAGATAGACTTTTCATAGCAAATAATCCTATAGAAGAACTACCAGAATCTTTGCAAGAGTGTACCTCTTTAGAACACCTTGATTTAAGGGGCACAAACATAAAAGTAGCTCCAAAATGGCTAGAAGACATGCCTTCACTTCGACAAGTGTATGGATTTGATGAGCTTACACTTCATTTTCAAAAACTTCTAAAAACTAAACCTTATGGAGAGATGCAGATAGCATTTCGTGAATGCTTTGACCAAGATATGACAGCAGAAGATATAGAGCATAAAAAAGGTGGTATTATAGGTGATGAAGCTGTTCCTCTCGGGAAGTATCTTTGGAACACAGATGGAAAATCCATAGAGTACTATGTGCAATGGTTGCCGCACTATCGTGGCGACTCTCATGGCATCATCTATAAAGATGGTCATCACGAGCCACTTCCAACTCTGCCTCAAATAGGTAAAGTAACGAAAGCTGAAACAAAACTAAGAACAGAGTTAAAAAAGAAAGGACTTTTAGATTTATGGTAGATATATTTTTTAAAAATAAGGCAAAAGATATAATAAAAAAGTATCTTTTTTGGGTGGATTTTTTAGAGCAAAGCTTTAGGTCAATCGATGAGCTAAAAGAGAAACTAAAAACTATAAAAGATAGAGTTGTGTTTCAAGGAGAGCTTAAAGAGTTTTACCTCACACAAGAAGAAGCCCAAGCACTAGGCAAAGAGGTAAAATCTCTGAGTATTCGAGAAGTGCTAGATTCAGATACATATCCTCTGTATTTGGTTGAAAGATTGTCGCATATTACAAGCTACTCTAAAGATGATCTCAAGCATATCCCAAGAGATAGCGAGGTTGTATGGCTCTATAGTTCAGGTATTTTAATGCACTTTGTGTTTAAAAATGGCAAATATATCTATCCAAAAAATTATCCAGTAGACAATCCTTATAGATATGGATATCTTGTTGTTTATAATAAAAATGGCTTACAAGGCATATATGATGTAGATAGTGATAGTTTAAAAATACCTTTTGAGTATAATGATATTGAACTTTTTGGCAATATTGCCCAGCTTTCAAAAGGCAATGAAACTTATGAGATAATTGACCTTGATACAGATGAAACAATACAAAAAAGCACTAAGAAGATATTGCCAAATATAAGTGATGAATTAAAAAAGAGATTGAATTTTGCTAAAGTAGATTTAGAAGACTATATGACATTTTTTGATACTGCAAAAACAAAACAAGACTTAATGCAAATGGGGCTATGGAATGCAAAAGTAGGCACAGTAAAATTACCAAGTGGTTTTGAAAAGATTATAAAAGAAGAGAGTGGAGATATTGGATGGGAGTATCCAGTTAGTGCCGATATGTTTGATATGAGTGTTGAGTTGCCAGTGATATTTAAAAAGAAAAATGGCGAGTATGTAACACTAGGTATCAAACATGAAGATATGATTTTAGAAGATAGAGCTATTTTAAATAATATAACACTACCTGTACAAGAAGAGTCTAAAATAAAAGATTTTCAAGATTTACTAAAAAGAGGAAATTTACCAGATGATGATAGAGATGTGCCAATATGGTTACAAATCAAAAATGAAACTTACAAAACTATACCCCCAATAAAAGAGATTATAGAAGATATAGTATCACTTGGGGATGATGAGTTTATGGAGTTTATGAACAAAACTATAAATCAAAATGTACTATTTGCAGCACTATCAACTGCAAAAGATGATGAACTTGAAGAGTTTTATAAGTTTTTAGAAAAAGGTACAGAGGGATTACCTGCGCAATTTAAAAACTACATAGAAGATTTTCGAGCTAAAGAGATGGATCAAGAGCAGTTAGATTTTGCTTTGATGGTAGCATCTTTGTATCCAGCAGAAGCTAAAAAAACTCATCATCAATTGATAAAGCTTCATCAAGATATGAATAAATCAAACTTTTCAAAAGATGACGAACTTTTGTTTGATTTTGAATATAGTATGAATAGTGTGCTATTTCATTCCACAGATGATTTGGACAAAGAACTTAAAAAGTTTATATCACTCATAAAAGAAAAATATGAAGAGGGTAAAATCAAAGAAGAATTTTGTAAGCATATAGCATCTAAATTTGCTCCACTACTTGAGTCTATAGATAAGGTATATATGAGTGAATATGAAACTTTAGAGTATGATTTAAAATGGTTTCTTGAAACCTTTGTATCTGATGACTTAGAGATTTTACAAGATGATAGCATTTTACACCAGCTTATACTTCTGCAACACTTAAGACTAGAAGCTATATTCAATAAAAATCAAGAGGAGTATTTAGACCATACCATCGCTATCACTAGGTATTTTATGGCATATTATCCATATTTAAAGACAAGTGGATTATTTTATATAGATGAATTGATAAACTTTGTGGCACATAAGGATATAACTGCAAAAAATGCAAATAATTTTATGGAAGTTTTTGAAATATTACCTGTATTTTATAGTGATACAAGTTATGAAAATATCATAGAATTTAAAGAGTTTGTAAATAAACGACTAGCTACTTGGAAACCACAAGAGAACAAAATATTTGATGAAGATGGAGTAAAACATAAGATGATACTTTTAAACTACTTGGTTGATATGGAAGATTTATATTATGAAAATTTACACAAGGAAAAAACTAGATGATAATCTACATACACGGATTTGGAGGTAGTGGTCATGGAAGTAAGGCGAAGATTTTTAGAGAGTATTTTAAAAGTGTAGGCGAAGATTTTATCGCACCGTCGCTTTCGTATGTGCCTAAATTAGCCATAGAAACACTTGAAGAACTTATTCACTCTTATAATGGAGAGGTTTATCTCATAGGCTCTTCTCTTGGAGGTTTTTATAGCACTTATCTCTCACAGCTCCCTGAGGTCAAAAAGGTTATACTTATCAACCCAGCTACAAAACCTACGCAAACACTCTCTCGTGCTATAGGGGATGCTCCAAACTTTTATGATGGAAGCAGTTTTGCATGGAATGACCAACACTTAGCAATGCTAGAGCAGTTTGAGTGCAAACACATAGAAAACAAATCTTGTTTTATGGTGCTACTTCAAAAAGGTGATGAACTCCTAGACTATAAAGATGCACAAGATAAGTACGAAGGTGCAAAGCTTATAGTAGAAGATGGTGGTAGTCATAGTTTTAGTAGGATTGAGCGACACTTTAAGGGTATAAAAAAGTTTTTTTCTGATGGTAAAAACAAATAGTGAAGATATATATACTACTGTTTTTACTTACCATAGAAGTTTTTGCTTCAAG
>Ga0256840_1002590_pt1 | contig 15766 bp, 12 predicted proteins | sample 355202metaG_FD_185969 | JGI IMG/M metagenome (GOLD analysis project Ga0256840, IMG submission 185969) | Hydrothermal vent microbial communities from Mid Atlantic Ridge, Atlantic Ocean - 355-202 | ecosystem: Environmental > Aquatic > Marine > Hydrothermal vents | place: Atlantic Ocean: Mid... | reverse complement strand
TAAGCTTAATGCCAATTCTAATTTTAAAGAGATCTTTGCGGGCAGCGGGTCAGCACTGACTATTAATGCGGATACGGTCGCCAAAACTATCTATGTGCATGGCAGCACCTTAAACCTGAAGGCAGGAGGGGTGACGGGTAGTTTGGATCTGCAAAAATTAGACGGTGTGGCATCCCAAGTAAACCAAAAAGGCGGGCATGTTAGCCTTAGAAATCTGGCTATCAGTGGAGGAACGAATATGACGCTAGGTGCCAGGGACAGCGTCAGCAATTCAGTCAGCTTGAAGGATGGCGCTACACTGAATGTAGACAGTGAGCAGGATATGAGTTTTAGAGTTCTGCTCGATAAATCAGCTCTGAACCTTAATGCAAACTTGAAGGTGCACCAATTTTCAGTGACAGGTGCCGGCTCAGTTATAAACCGCGGACATGCTGCTTCGTTGGATATAGGAATCCTAATGCTGAACGACAATGTCAATTACGACTATGACGGCATAGATAATATCAGAGGAACTGTCAGCGCATTAAACGGTTCGGCCTTTACTGCTGATTCTGCTCTTAAACTGACTGGAGATTTGCGTGTGGAAAAAGGGGTGGTTACGCTTAATGCTACTGGCAATATTGCAGGCTATATCAATGTGTTTGATGAATCAGTTCTGAACGTCAATGCCGCCGTAAATGTTGGCAACAGTCTTTTTGTAGGAGGAAAATCGACCTTGAATGTCAATGCGAACATGAAAAGTGGATTTGCCTACGTGTCTGGAAACAGTACCTGGAACCTGAATGCGGGTACATTTACATCTGATAGGCTATCTCTAAGTTCCGCTCTCAAAATCAACCGAAATGGCGGGCATCTTGCGCTCCTTGATTTGAGGCTCGATAATAACTCAAGTTTAACACTTGGTGCTGGGGACAGTGCTAGTCATCTTGTCCAGATATATTCTGGTTCTACGCTGAATATAGACAGCGTGCAGAACTTGGATTCGATTCTTGATATATCGGGTAAATCAACGCTCAATCTCAATGCAGATATAGCCGCTATCAGAACGGATATAGAAGACAGTACCTTAAACTTGAATGCAGGGACTTTGACTGGCAGCTTAATTGTCGCAGAGAATAATGTGGAGTCTCAGGTTCAAGTTAACCGGAATGGCGGATATGTTAATCTAGAGAATTTGACTGTCCGTGGCAATGCAGATATGACACTTGTTGCTGGAGACGTTGTCAGCAACACTGTTAGTCTGAGTACTGGCGCTGCGTTGAATGCTTTTATTGATTTAGAAATAGGGAATGTTGATCTGGCATCATCGAGTGTTTTTTCGTTTACTCAAGAATTTGGCAAAACAGATGGACTATCTATAGACAGGCTAGCTATTGATTCAACTTCAAAATTGGATCTATGGTTTGATTCGGGCCAAGTAACAGGTCTTGACTGGGCGTTGCGTTTAACCGGTAAGCAAGAGCTTGATTTACAGCTATTCCTGGATAATGGCCAGATTTCGTTCAGTGGAGGAACAGCACCGGTTGGGATTGTTTATGATGTTGCAAGTTATGGTGACTACACCTATCTTGGGTATGTTTCAGCCGTTCCTCTGCCTGGAGCTTTTCCTTTAATGATTTTTGGCATCAGTGCTCTTGGCTTTTTCTCTCGCAAGAAGTCAGTTAAATAAAGGTGTATTTTATTGCATATAAGCTTCCGCCATTTTAAAAATGCAACCGCACACCCCGTCATTCCTGTGTTTTCATAGCAGGATACTATTTTTTTTTACATGAATAGGTCCGCGCTAAAAGCCCTCGGGGATGACGGTCAAGGTGGTGCTGTCTTCCCTTACATAATCCTAAATAAATCAGTTGAGCGCTTAGTTTAACTGTAACTTGTTAAATAAATTGTATAATCCAGTTTTTCACTATTCACTAAATGGGTGAGTGTATTTCGCTTCACGGTTTTGTGAAAAATCTGGACAAAACTACTGCAGAATAACTCTCGATAAGGATTACGGCCATTATCTTCGAGTTATTCTTTGCCTTTTTTGCCCAGATTTCCCACAAAATCCATGCTTAACTGATTTATTTAGGATAATACGTCCCATATCCTCCTAATCTGTTTCAATTTAAAAAAGATTGCTTGAAGTTAATCAAAAAATATTTCATTCTGTTATATTTTTTAAGTTGGCAAGATAATTAAATGCAAAAAGCAGACGTGGTCGTTATTGGTGCCGGTGCATCAGGTTTAATGTGTGCAATAGAGGCCGGAAAGCGGGGGCGAAGCGTTTTAGTATTAGACCATGCCAATAAAGCAGGCAAAAAAATTCTGATGTCTGGAGGAGGGCGCTGTAATTTCACTAATTATTCAATTGAAGCTGAAAATTATATTTCCCAAAACCCGCATTTTTGTAAATCAGCATTAAGCCGATACACTCAATGGGACTTTCTGGCCTTAATTGGTCAATATAATATTCCTTTTCATGAGCGCAGTCATGGCCAGCTGTTTTGTAATGACAGTGCAAAAGATATTTTAAATATGCTGTTAGCTGAATGCATAAAAGCTAATGCTGCCATTCGTCTTAATTGTTCAGTTCAGAATATAGAGAAATTGGCTGATAATGGGTTTCTATTAAATACCGATAAAGACAGTATTCAATGTCAGTCAATTGTAGTAGCGACTGGCGGTTTATCTATCCCTAAAATGGGCGCAACTGCATTTGGCTATCAATTGGCTGAACAGTTTAATATCAATGTACTGCCTGTTAGTGCAGGTTTAGTGCCTTTCACCCTGCAGCCCGGTGATAAAGAACAGTATTCACCTTTGTCAGGTATCGCTGTACCTTGCGTGGTGAGCAATCAGCGGCAAAATTTTAAAGAAAATGTATTATTTACTCATAGAGGCTTGAGTGGCCCTGCTATTTTGCAAATTTCATCTTATTGGAACGCAGGAGAGAAAATAATTGTTAATTTCCTGCCTGAACTAAATGTTAGCCAAATACTGTTGGAAAAACGAAAAAATAAAGTAAAAATGCAGCTAAAAACTATTTTGGCTGAATACCTGCCTAAGCGTTTAATTGATGTTTTAATAGGGCAAAAAATACTGGTGTGTTCGCTGCAAGATATTTCAAACAAGCAGATTGAACAAGTGGTGCAAAAAACACAAAGCTGGACAATTAAGCCAAATGGTACGGAAGGCTATAGAACTGCCGAAGTGACATTAGGAGGGGTAGACTGCTCTGAAATTTCATCTAAAACCATGCAGAGCCAAACAGTAGCAGGCTTATATTTTATTGGGGAGGTATTGGATGTAACAGGCTGGCTGGGCGGGTATAACTTTCAATGGGCCTGGTCATCTGGCTGGTGTGCAGGGCAATATGTTTAATTTTGTCAGCCACATCATTATATAATACAGCACAATTCTTCCTCCCTCCCAATACGACACTGCTATATCTATGTACAATGGGGGATTGAGGAGCAATCCAAATGAAACCTCTTTATTTATCATTCACTGGGAAAATGAAAAAAATATTTAATAAAAGCTTCTTCACTAACTTTATTGCGCTTGCCATTATCGCTACTGGCTATCTTTGCCCAGTACAGTCTGAGTTAGTAAAATCAATCGGTTTTTTTGCTCTTTCTGGTGCAGTAACAAACTGGATTGCAATCCATATGCTTTTTGAAAAAGTACCTTTGTTATATGGTTCTGGTGTGATTCCCAACCGCTTTGAAGAGTTTAAAACATCCATTAAAGACTTAATGATGAATCAATTTTTTACTGCTGAAAATATTGAACAATTTATTCATAGCGAAGAAAAGCAGGGCGGTAAAGTGCTCAATATAGAACCATTAATGCAAGCGGTTGATTATGATAAGATATTTGAAGGGCTGGTTTCTTCAATAATGGAATCATCGTTTGGCGGTATGCTGCAGATGATGGGAGGAGAAGAAGCATTAATCCCTTTAAAAGAACCGTTTACCGAAAAAATGAAACTGACTTTAATTGAAATGGCTGAATCAGACCGGTTTAATGAAGCTCTGGAGCAAAGTCTTGATGCACATAAAATCGGTGAGGATATTATCACTAAAGTGGAAACGGTTATTGATAAACGGCTAAATGAACTGACACCAAAGTTAGTCAAAGAGATGGTGCAAGATATTATTCGGCAGCATTTAGGCTGGCTAGTTGTTTGGGGCGGTGTTTTTGGCGGCCTTATTGGTGCCGGTTTCAGTTTCGCATGAAGACTGTTAAATTAGCTTTTGAAGAGTTTGGCGATGCGACGAAAAAACCATTAATAATATTACATGGTTTTTTTGCTTCTTCCCGCAATTGGCGCCAGATAGCCAGAAAACTGGCAGAACAAAGCCATGTTTATGTGATTGATATGAGAAACCATGGACTATCGCCCCATGTTTCAGAAATGGATTATCCAACAATGGCAGAGGATTTAAAAGCCTTTATGGATGAGCATAAACTTAAAACAGCCAATATCTTGGGTCACAGCATGGGAGGTAAGGTAGCTATGTGGTTTGCTTTAAGCGAGCCAGAAAGAGTCGATCATTTGATCGTAGCAGATATTTCTCCAGTCAGTTATCAGCATAGTTTTAACAATACGATTAATGCTTTAAAACAGCTTCCTTTAGAGCAGATCTCTAACAGAAAACAGGCTGATGATTTGCTATCCGCCTCTATTGCCGAATTATCTTATCGCCAGTTTTTATTGCAAAATCTACAATTAAATAACGGTGAATATAGCTGGCGGATTAATTTAGATTATTTTTATCAGACAGCTGACAATATTATTGCTTTTCCATCTGTTGAGCAGATGCAGCCTTATTTGGGCAAAGTGCTTTTTATTATGGGGGGGAATTCAACTTATAACGAAACTGATGCCATTAAAAAAAGCTTTCCCACTGCAAAAATATTAACTATAAAAGAGGCCAATCACTGGCTGCATATTGATAAGCCAGCTGAGTTTTTGGCTGCTGTTAATGATTTTATCTAGAAAAATTAAAAAAAATCAGGCTGTGGCCGCTATCCTATTATAGATAAAAGAATAGTAGGTTAAAAACATGATGGTTTTAAAAGCAGGGTTAATGGCTGTTTTACTTTCCAGTTCAGTGGCCTTTGCAGATAATTTTGCAGTCCCCTTGCTGACAGCACAATGGAAAGTAGCAAAATCCGCATCATCCTGTCAATTAAAGCAAAGCATACCTTTATATGGGACTGCAGACTTTACGCACGATACCGGCCGATTGCTTCGTTTTTCTGTTAGGGAAGAAAGGTTTAAGCCCGAAATTGTTAAAGCAACCCTTTCCATAGATACTCCATCATGGGTGCACACATCATCAGAGGCAAAATATTATTTGGTTTACCTTGATAAAACTGCTGATATTCAGCAAATTCCCCGATTAAGCGTTTATGGGAAAACGGCTGAAGAGATGCTAGATGCCCTTTTAAATGGTTTGTCACCGACATTTAGCTATATTAGGTCTTCTGTTTCAGGTCTATTGCCTGAAACGCATGTTTCGGTTTCAGCTATTAACTTTTTTAAAAGCTATCAGCAATTTGAGGAATGCCGGAAAAACTTTTTGCCCAGTGGCATTAAGGAGATATTGGAAAAAAGCCTGTTTTTTAAGCCTCGCAGTCAAATGCTAAACACAGTGGCATTAACTCAGCTAAAAGATACTGCGGAATATGTAAAACAAGTCAAGGGTGCACGCGTTACAATTGTCAGTGATACGGCTATATCGGGGAAACAGGATAAAAAATGGTTTTCAAACAGAGCAAAAGCCATTGCCGCTAAATTAAAAAGTTTTGGTGTTGCAAAAAGCAAAATCAGTATAAAGAACGGAATGTATACAGCGTCTGATGACCATAAAAGAGTGCTGCTTAGTATATTTGGGCCTGAGACCTTGACCGCATTCTATTATAGAAAAGGAAATATTAAGTTAACTCAAAATGAAAAACGGCGATTGAACCTGATCGCCCGTTATGCAAAAGAATTTATGTCCAATTCCCGTTTGCTAATTAAAAGTCACACAGACAGTAAAGGTAAGCGAGCTAACAATCTTTCTATTTCAAAAAGGAGAGGCGCTGAGGTTAAACGTTATTTGATCGGGCAAGGCATGCAGGAAGAAAGGCTTACTGTTAAAGCATATGGGGAAAGTCGGCCAGCTAAAAGCAATCGATTTCCAAAGGGGAGGGCACAAAATCGACGGGTTATTATTGATTTTGTGGCTTAGAAGCGAGGATTTAATAACTTCCGAAGTGTGGTTTGCCTTTTTGGTAAGGGCTTTGCCTGGAAAAGTTCGCGGGTGTGCAATGATAAAGATATTAAAATAAACAAATAAAATTCGGTATAATTACACCTACAATTTCTATAAATACTTAGGGCGCTATGTCGAAAATCAATAAAGTTGTACTTGCCTATTCAGGCGGATTGGATACCTCTGTAATCTTAAAATGGCTGGAAGATGTATACTCCTGTGAAGTAGTTACCTTTACTGCTGATATTGGACAAGGTGAGGAGGTTGAACCGGCAAGGGCAAAAGCGGAAGCTATAGGCATTAAAGAAATCTACATTGAAGATATGCGCGAAGAATTTGCCAGGGATTTCGTTTTTCCTATGTTTCGTGCAAATGCCATTTATGAAGGAGAATATTTGCTGGGCACATCTATTGCCAGGCCTTTGATCTCCAAGCGCCTTATAGAAATTGCCAATGAAACCGGTGCACAGGCCATATCTCATGGTGCAACGGGTAAAGGCAATGATCAGGTGCGTTTTGAATTGGGAGCTTATGCCTTGCGTCCTGATATTCATATTATTGCGCCTTGGCGCGAATGGGATTTAAACTCCCGTCAGTCATTGCTTGATTATGCTGAAAAGCATGGCATTGCCGTTGAAAATAAAAAAGGTAAGAAATCACCTTATTCAATGGATGCCAATTCCTTGCATATCTCTTATGAAGGCGATATTCTGGAAGACCCTTGGGCAGAACCGGAAGAAAGCATGTGGCGTTGGACGGTGTCCCCTGAAAATGCTCCTGATCAGGCCACATATATAGAATTGAGCTATCTAAAGGGGGATATTATTGCGATAGATGGTGTGCCTCATACGCCTAATGAGGTAATGGAAAAGCTGAATAAAATTGGCGGTGAAAATGGAGTTGGCCGTTCAGATATTGTTGAAAATAGATATGTTGGCATGAAATCCAGAGGCTGTTATGAAACGCCGGCCGGAACCATTATGTTAAAAGCGCACCGGGCAATGGAATCTTTGACCCTGGATAGGGAAGTAACGCATTTGAAAGATGAATTAATGCCACGTTATGCTACTTTGATTTATAACGGTTACTGGTGGAGTCCGGAACGTGAAATGCTGCAGACAATGATTGACCATTCGCAGCTTACTGTTAATGGAACCGTAAGAGTCAAACTGTATAAAGGCAGTATTACCATTGTCGGCAGGGAATCTAAAACAGATAGTCTGTTTGATGAAAGTATTGCAACTTTTGAAAATGATGAAGGTGCTTACAATCAAAAAGATGCAGAAGGGTTTATTAAGCTTAATGCATTGAGAATGAGAATTGCAGCCCGAAAGAAGTAATTGTGAATTGCCTAGGCTCCTGCTGTTTAATAAATGAAAGTGATTATCATTTGTGATTCTTCATGGCTATAGTTTAGGTTAACTTGTATAATGAAAATTATGTGTTTATTACAAACCCTAGATTGGGAATAATAAAAAAAATGAGTGTAATATTATGCGTAAAATAAAGCCGGAATGCGTTAATGCCGAAAATAGGCGTGACATTGTCGTTCTGCAAAATATTCCTCATCAGGGGCTGGTCAAGGCAAACAGATTTTTGCTGTTATTTGCTGCATCGTTAATGGTTGTGGTTTTCGTTTTAGGGTTTATGCTGATTCCTGAGGAGGATATGTTAGATACCTTAAAGGCTAATAATCAAGTTGCTCCTAAACTCTATGCCATACAGAATCCTGTATTGTCCGAAGAAATTAATGTTTTAAAGGGTCAGCTGGTTGGCTTAATTAGCGGTTCAATCGAGAGTAAGCTAAGGGCATTGGAAAGCAGTATACGCAAAGGGAGCACGGCAGATTCTTTAGGGACTATTCAGGATTTGAAAAATGATGTAAAGGTTTTGAAAACCTATTCATCGCCTGAAAAAAATAGCATTGAAAATCAAGCGAACCATGCATTAATGCAGGAAGTTTCTCAATTAAAACGGTTGATTTATCTTACCTTAACGTCGTGCGGTTTAATGGTTGCCGCTATAGCGGGTTTTTGGGTAAGAAAACATTATCATCTGACCCATCATAAGCCTAAAAAGACAGTGGTTTTAGGGCGTAAATAAGTTGATAGCCGATTATTTATTTCCTCTGCATTATTTTAAAGGAAGTTTATTTTAGGCATAAAAAAAGCCACTTCCTAGGAAGTGGCTTTTTTTGATTCAGAAAACTAAATCTTAAGCAATAATTACTTGCTTAGGAATTTGTAAACTGCGTCAATTGCTTCATCTTCACTGTAACCAGCTTTTTTAACAGGGCCAACAGCCATGATTGCCGCCATTGCTTTTGGCATGCCATTTTTACCATTTTTCAAGGTGTCTGAAAAGCTTGCTTTATCAAGGTCTCCAGATTTAATTAATTCAGCTAACTGAGGGTTAGAAGCAATGTCGTGACAAGCGCCACAGCCACGGCCGAAAGCGCGGTCATAAATTTTCTTGCCAACTTTCATTTCGTCGCCAGCTGCTAAAGCTTGTCCACTTAAAGCGATTAAGGCAACGCCTGCTAATGCACTTAATGTTTTTTTCATTTCTCTCTCTCTCTCTCTTTGTGATAAAAAATAACTAGCATTTTTCGTTAAGAAGATAAGCCAGCCGATTTGAATAAAGATCTAACAAATTTTAGTTTGTTTTCAAAAACAGTCCAAATTTAATTTGTCCTGCTATTCTATCAAATACAGTTACATTATCAATGAGCAGCCTGAATATTAACTGAATTATTATTATTTTTTCCATTTTTGCAGGAAGCCATTGGTAGCTATGCTATAAAACTTTTTATTATTGGGTGTAAAGTGCATCGACATTATCGTAGCAGCTGTTGGACGCCAGTTAGCTTCTTTTTTAGGTCTCCAAAATTTAATTAACTTACCTGATTTTACGTTCCAAAGATCAATCCGCTGTGTGGTATGGCCGGTCAGTAAATATTTACTGTTTTTAGAAAACTCTGCAGCAGATAAAGTGATGAGTTTTGGGCCGATTTTTTTATGCAGCTTGCCGTTTGAAATTTTCCATAAACGCGTCTGGCTTAAAGCGGCATTAGTTAAAGCGTACTTATCGTCCTTGCTTAAAGCAACAGTCGAAAGTTTATTAGGGTGCTGCCAAGTATGCTTCAATTGGCCGCCTGCCAGCTCCCAAAGTTTGGCAGTCTGGTCTTCTGATCCCGTTAATGCGTACTTTCCGCTGTTAGAAATATCTACAGCCAATACCTTATCATCATGTGCAAAGGCATAAAGTGTCTTGCCATATTGCAATGCCAGGTAGATTGCTTTATCTGCAAGCCCAACCAAAGCAAATTGGCCGTCAGGAGAAATTTTGACAGAATTGATATTTTCTAAGTTCCATACAGATAAAAGTGTGCCATCTGAAATGCGCCACCAGGCAATAGAATTTTTTTCAGCTGTGATGGCAAATTCTTCATTAGGTGAAATATCGCTGGCAATAATACCGTTATTTTCATCGGTATGTTTCCATTTATGGATAAGCGAGGGTTTACCTTTTATCTCCCACAGCTCACCAAAACCTTCGGTTGTTCCCAGCAAGGCAAAGTTTTCAGAGAGCGTGGCCGAAAACAGGCTGTTAGCCAGTAAAAATGTTTTTTGCGGTTTGGGTGTTTGGTCACATGCAGATAAAAAACAGGTGAGAGTGATAAATAATAAAATTTTTAGTCTATGCATGATTTAAAGATAGATTAAGAATCTGTATTAAACCAGTTTAATTTATCATGCAAGGTAACGACTGTTCCTACAATAATAAGTGTAGGTGCCTTGATATGTGCGTTTATCACAGTCTGAGGCAGCGATTCAAGTGTTCCGGTAATCACGCGCTGATTAGGTGTGGTACCTTGCTGAATAATTGCGATAGGATGGTTTTTGGAACAGCCATGATGAATTAGAGACTGACAAATTTTTGCCAGGCCCGAAAGCCCCATATAAAATACAATAGTTTGATTAGGTGCGACTAACTGCTGCCAATTTAGGTCGCTAGAACCGTCTTTAAGGTGGCCGGTGACAAAAGTGCAGGACTGGGCATGTTCTCTATGAGTTAGAGGAATGCCTGCATAGGTTGAGCAGCCAGAGGCTGCGGTAATGCCGGGCACAATTTGAAAATCAATATTTTCTTCCAGCAGCGCTTCAATCTCTTCTCCGCCACGCCCAAAAATAAAAGGGTCACCGCCTTTTAAGCGAACAACGCGTTTCCCTTTTTTTGCTAAGCTCAGTAATAATTCATTAATAGACTCCTGAGGCAGGCTATGATTTTTACGCTGTTTGCCAACGTAAATTTTCTCTGAATCCCGTCGGGTTAAGTCAAGAATTTCAGCCGAGACCAAGCGGTCATAAACTACAACATCGGCCTGCTGCATTAGCCTTAATGCACGAAAGGTCAGTAAATCCGGATCACCAGGGCCAGCGCCAACGAGATAAACTTCACCTGTTTTAGCCTTGTTTTCAGTATTGACAATGAGTTCTTTAAGCTGTTTCTCAGCCTCTTGCTGTTTCCCCGAAAAAATTAGCTCAGCAATTTTTCCCTGTAAGACATTCTCCCAAAAAATACGTCGCTGAGAAGGCGTTTTTATTTGCTGTTTAACCTGACTTCTGAATTTTGCCGCTACATAGGCAAGCTGGCCAAATGCTGGCGGAATAAGGCTTTCAATTTTAGCTCGCAGCAAACGGGCTAAAACAGGGGCAGCACCGCCTGAAGAAACGGCTGCAATAATGGGTGAGCGGTCGATAATGGCTGGAAATATAAAACTGCAAAGTGCAGGATTATCAACAACATTGACCAGAATGTTAAGATCAGTTGCTGTTTTGGCAACTAACTGATTGGTGGCGGAATTATCAGTGGCGGAAATAACTAATTGAAAGCCATCTATATCGGATTTTTCAAATGATTTCTGCTTAATGGATAGTTTATGAGTGTCTTGCATATTTGCAACGATAGGACTGATTTCGTTTGCAATAACAGTGATTTTTGCATTTGCTCTTGCAAGCAAATCAATTTTTCGGGCTGCAATGTCACCAGCACCAATAACCAGGCAAGGCCGGTCTGTCAGTTTTAAAAAGAGGGGGAAATAATCCATTGCTTATCTTTAAATTCTCGAATGCTTTTGAGGATGCTATTATAAGCCGTTCTTAAGAAAAGATGGTTGAGTAAACTTAAATAAATATGATCGAATTTGATTTGGAAATTGATGCTAGCGGTTTGAACTGCCCTTTGCCTTTACTGCGTTTAAAAAAGGGGCTAATGGAGAGCGAGCCAGGTGATGTTATCAGGATTATTGCAACAGACCCAGCCGCCCATTTAGATATTGGTGTATACACTGACCAGGTAGGTCATAAAATTGTTGAATTCTTAAAAGAAGATGGAGTGCAGATATTTTATATAAGAAAAAAATAATAATAATAATAATAACAACATACTGTAGGGCTGTTTCTGGCGACAGCCCATTTAGCAAAACGATCAAAATAAATCTATTTCGCCATCTGTCTCATCACGGGTGCCGCCACCTTCAAACTTTTGCTTTTCATCAATAAGGCCGGCTAAAAGTTTAGTTACTTCATTATTATTGTCCTCAATGCCTTTAAAATTATCCACGATTTGGTTTTGAATGTCAGGGGATGTTTGCCATGGTTCATCAATATGCTGAAGCACCATTAACATGCATTTATGTAAAACTTCATGCGGTAAATCTATTTTTTTATAGCTGGGCAAGTGGCTATAATGCTCGGCACCCTTGCCATTTTTTAGCCATTGTCCAACAGTGCATTCCGTGTGAGAAACATTAACTGCAGCCGCCGCTTCAGAATCGCTCCCTGTCTCAACCATGCGATAGCCTTGCTGTACAAAAATAATTTGATGAACTTTGGCCAAAGCAATTTCAGCAACCATTTGTGTATATGTGACTTTATTATAGGTATCTATGGATATATTGCTGACTTCAGAAATATTGTTTTCAAATTCGCTAATTGCAATTTTCGATTCATCGGTCATATTTGCCATGCTTTCTGTATCATCAACAATAGTTTTTGTTGCCTGAGAAAACTTGGCAATAGTTTTGTTGATTTGCTCAGTCGCATTTTTTGTATTTTCTGCCAAAGTTCTCACTTCATCGGCAACCACAGCGAACCCCCTGCCATGTTCACCGGCTCTTGCCGCTTCAATGGCTGCGTTTAGAGCCAGCAAATTTGTCTGATCAGCAATTTTGGCAATTAAAGAGGTAACATTCATGATTTCATTGCTGCTGTTATTTAACTCGGTTGATGAACCCTTCATTTCATCAATTTTCTCTATAATCTGAGTCAGTTTACTAATGACTGAACCTAAAGATGCTTTACTTTCAATAGCAATATTTGATGCCTGGCTGGAAATGGATTCCACTTGAGTCATTTGCTCAGTAATAGTATGTAAATCGTCCTCTGTACGGTGCAGGCTGGTAAGCAGGTTTTCTGTTTTCATCTGGCCCAGCTGAGAAAACAGCTCATCCCGTATATTGGTAAAATGGCTGTCTTTCATAACAGCAAGAGAATCATCAATTTTGGTTAAACCTTCAGAAAATAAGCCTTTACTGCCCTGAGACTGTGTGTTTCGATAGAACTGCTTGTTTTGCGCAGATTGAAAGCAAGTGGAAACTTCACGAATATAGATCTCCATTTGATCTAATGCATCGTTGAAGTTCCAGGCTACATCATGCAGTTCGGCCTGTTTGGGAATATTTGTAATGCGATATTCAAGTCTGCCTTTTTTGATCTGTGAAGCCAGGTGATAAAGAGAACCAATAATTTTAACTTCTATTTTTGACTGCCTATAATAAAAAAATATAAAAATCAAAGCTACAAAAATAGGCATTAAAAGAAAAAAATCAAACCCTGCCAGCAATATGGAATACAGTGTTGACCCAGCCAGTGTGGTAAAAAGCAGCCAGACAGTATTGTTGCTATTAAAGCGAAAGAATGAATTCACGATATTCTTTTCCTGTAGGGTTGATAATGTCAGTTAATACCTTGGTGCCTGCTTTTATGGCATCACTGGTGCTAGCCAACTGTTCGGCTGCCAGCATATCTTTATAAATCGATTCAATGATTTTTATTTTTTCGGGTTCGGGCTTGCGCCTAACAGAAAAGTAGCCATGAATTTCTTCTGAACCAGTGCCTGCTTCAACACTAGGTGTGATATTGGCAAACACCCAATAAAAGGAGCCATCTCTAGAAATGTTTTTTACATAGCCAAAAAATTCTTCGCCAGCTTTAATGGTCTGCCACAGTAAATTAAACACAGAGCGGGGCATGTCCGGGTGGCGAACAATATTATGCTGCTGGCCTAATAATTCCTGTTCGGAATAGCCGGAAAACTCAATAAATATTTGGTTGCAATAAGTTAGACGGCCCTTGATATCCGTTTTAGAAACAATAAAGTCCCCGTCTTGCATGATTATTTCTTTACCTGTAGGCGTTATTTTATTTTTCATTTCCCTTGGCGGTATTAATTATTTGTTGAATAATAAATCAATCAGCTCAGACTCTTCACAACACTATAAAGAAAAATAGTCTCAGCCATCTGGCGAGAACTAAAAAACCTGCTTAAGCATATTACTTCACACGATACAGCTGAACTTGGCGGTCAGCTGATTTTTTTAGGATAATAGCCTATGGTTCAGCATAGTATTTAAACTATATAATGCAAGGTGCCAGCTAAAAAAACATATGAGTATTGGCGTTTTCTACAGTTTAGGCATAAGAGAAAAAAATTATTTCTTTATGAAACTTTTTATAGATATGACAGTCCATTGATTAGCTTGTATAATACAAGTTCTTGGGGGCGACTTGGCTTCGACGTGGGTAGCAAAACCTTGAGTGCATGCTGTGGACAGTACACCACATAAAACCTACTGAACTTAAAGTATTCGCAAATGACGAAAACTACTCAGTGGCTCTAGCAGCTTAAACCCTGCACCACTCTTCTGACTATATGTGCTTATGCGTGTAGAGTCCCTTGGGACATTCAGAAGTCATCTCACATAAGATCGCGCTAGGACTTAGTTCGGAGTCCAAAACGTTAAATCCAATCGAAATCGCTGATACTTTTCTTGGCTCGACGGGTAGGTATCGGTTAAATCAAAAGAGCGAGATAAGCATGTAGACCTTTGGGCGGAGTGCTTGCGGACGCGGGTTCAATTCCCGCCGCCTCCACCAAATTCAAGTTTCACAAGAAACAATAAAGACCCGGAACACCTAATTAACACTAGGTTTTCGGGTTTTTTTATGCCTACTGTATCTTAAGACTTCCTATAAAATGATAGATCTTGGCTCTCTGGCTGAAATTGCTTAGAACCAGAACATCAATAGCTTTGCAAAGTAAAGCGTCCGCCTTTGCCTTTTTTATCCATTAATATATCGAGCTGCTGTTTAATATTGTTAATGGCGGGCTGATTGTTGGCTGCAGCAACTAAAGCCAGCAGAGTCTGTAAGTATAGAATTCCATTTTTATAATTGCTAACATAAGTTCGGCCGAGTCCGTTATTTAGTATGTTAATGGCCTCCTGCCTCTTATTGAATTTCATTAAAGCATCGGCAAAGTGCAGTCTGGTTTGCATATTGAATGGGTCTAATTTAACCGCTTCAGAATATGCGTTCATAATCTCGTTAAAATGATTCGAATTTTCTGAGCTATCAAATAAATATAAATGCGCTTTATTGGTATAGTTTAAGTCACGCAAAGGATTTTTTCTGATTGCTTCTTCAACAGCCGCTTTTCCTTTTTCAATTAACTGCCGCTTTCCTTTCTCTGTAAACATATGGCTATCTTTGGACAGCAGCTCAACATATAGATTGGCCTGTGTTGCTACATATTCTTCTTTAAAAGGCAGTAGGCCTGATGACTGTATTGCATTTTCTAAAGCAATCAAATTGTTTGGGTGTGACTGGTAGACCTTATAAAGCGTCAGAGACTCGATGAAAATAAAGTAAATAAGCAGTAACGAAGCAGAACTCAGGATGCCAATGTAGCCGGTTTTCGTTAATAGCTTTATTTTTTTAGGTACGAATAATATGCTCGGCTGTAATTTTAACTGATCAAGCCTTTGCGCTAAAACCCCCATATATAGCCCCATTAATAGCAGAGGGGCAGGCTGATAAAGGTTGAAGGTAAACAGGGAGTGGATTAGAACCGCTATACAGGGAGTTATTAGTCCCAAAGTCATTAACTTTTGATCTTTATCTGTCTCATTAACGTAAAGTCGCCAGCCTGATTTTAAAAAGGCAATAATAAAGCCCATAAATAATAGCAGTCCAATGGGCCCCAGTTCAATCAGAAACTGCAGATAATCATTATGTGCAAACTGACCAATATCCGGCGAATCAATGTGTCTGAATTGAGGGAATAGCCAATGAAACATATTGAAGCCTCTGCCTAAAAGCGGCTGCTGCAAATACATTTGCCAGCCAGAGTGCCAAATATAATCTCTGCCTGTGGATAGGGTCGTCATATCC
>Ga0256840_1002589_pt1 | contig 15769 bp, 15 predicted proteins | sample 355202metaG_FD_185969 | JGI IMG/M metagenome (GOLD analysis project Ga0256840, IMG submission 185969) | Hydrothermal vent microbial communities from Mid Atlantic Ridge, Atlantic Ocean - 355-202 | ecosystem: Environmental > Aquatic > Marine > Hydrothermal vents | place: Atlantic Ocean: Mid... | reverse complement strand
GAGACAACTTTGCCATTCGTCCTGAAAGTTACTCTTTCAAGTTTACCGATTATAACCACTCTAATCCATCGCAAAAAAGTTTTATCATAGACAATAACGGCAGCACACCAAAAACTGCCAACTTAGCTGCAGGTTACAATTATTTGTTAACTATGAATGCAACCGATCATCTCAACAATACACCGGTTCCCGGGTACACAACAAATAATTTAGATGCCAATATGACATGGCAGGAGTCCACACCACTTGATTGCAATAATGAAAACAACATTACATTAGAACGTCCTTTTGTCAATGGTGTTGCAGAGACTAACACAACATGGAATAATATAGGGAGATACAAACTGCATATCAGTGATACCAAATGGACAGAAGTTGATTCTCTTTATCTGGATCACCATACAGCTCCATATTTTCAAACAGGAGCAGATTGTATACCAGACTCATCTCTAGTCGAAGATGAAAATTCCTCTTTAAAAAATGGTTGCAACATATCTTCGGTACATCATAATAATGACTACTCTCAAGATTTTCAGGATATGTTCATAGTGTACCATCCTTACAAATTTGATCTGAATGCAACTACCGGAGGAACAGCTATCACCCCTACTATCGGATTGCTGTTTACTCCAGTACCAAACACCACACCATATATTTACATGGCAGACATTAACAATACACTCGATGAAAATATGTCGTATCACTTAAACGGAAGCATTACAGCTTTAGGCGAAAATAATGTCACACTGACAAACTTTGTAGACAAGTGTTATGCGCGACCTTTGGATATAAATATTTCAACATCCAACAGAGATTTAAATGATTCAAATGGGAATCATGTTCCCTACAGGATACGTTTCCATGACATCAACTCCAGTGGCAGTGTTGTAACTGCCTTAGATATTAATATTACTGAAACCAACCCTGCACAACAGGCAAATGATATATTAATTCAAACAGTACAAACTGCGACAAAAGGCTATTTTCCGAAAAACCTTAACGGCACTATGCAGACACGATTAAATATGAACTATGTCAGAAAAAAAGATACTACTGTCAACCCGACAACACTCACCTTCATAAAGTATCAGGTTAACTGCACAAATGCGGCTGCTGATTGTACTTTTAATGCCGATTTGCTCAACAACAAAACAACAAAAGGGGTTAAGGATTTAAATTCGACGCTGGCTGTCAGACACTATTACGGGCGCACAAATGCACCAAGAACAACAATAAACGGTTCTGACGGTAATGTTTCTGTATACTATGAAGTATTCTGTAACGGAGCTACATGTAACAAATCATTACTTCAAGACGGGAACAGTTCAACATCAACAGATGACCCGCGCTGGTTTGTCAATACAAAACATACAAATGATGCAGGAACGGCAGCTCAAACAGCTACAGTACAGAAAAACGGGGCAAATGTAAGTATTACAAGAGAAGCCAACGGAAATTATCCTGATTATATCGGGCTGCATTATAACGGCAATAGTGGTTATCCATATAAAGCAACCATGGAAAACAATGCTTCAGGCTGGCTTATCTACAACAAATACGATGCAAACGCGACAACAAATGAGTTTCAAGTTGAGTTTATTAATCCTAACGCTAACTGGGCAGGTATATATGAAACAAATGCCACAACCAATAAAAATGCCTCCGACAAAACAAACAGGAGACTTATGTGGTAAAAAAATCTGCTTTTACACTCATCGAGCTTATTTTTGCCATTGTGGTGATTGCTATTACTGTCATCTCTCTGCCAATGATGAATCAGTCCATTTCTAAAGGAATTAATGCAAATCTTTTACAAGAAGCCATTTTTGCAGCAGCAACAGAACTCAATGAAGCTACAACAGCCCAATGGGATGAAGCATCCATAGATGAAAATGCAAGTACAACTGTCAGTCAAGTCATAAACCTGGACGGCTTGTGTGAAAACAACCAATCAAATGAACGCTACCGATTAAAACCAGGACATATTTTAGAACCTCTTCATAGAAAATGTCTCAATAATTTAAATCAAACAGCACTGCATACCAATACAAATCCGGATATTGATGCAGTTGAAGACAAAGCGCATGGGTACAGAAATATATTTTTAAATTTAACACCTGGGCAAGAAGGTTATAAGCAAGATTTCAATTCTACACTCGTAGTCAGTTACAATCCAATATTTGCCGGAGCAACAAGGACAAATATGAAAAAAATCACTATTACCGTAAAAGATGAAAAAGATAACATTGTCACCTCTCTTTTTACCTATGTCGCAAATATCGGTGGTATTGATTACTACAAAAGGTCCTATTAATGAAAAACCGCTTTGCTTTTACAATGATTGAGTTAGTATTTGTTATTGTCATAATGGGAATTATAGGAAAATTCGGTGTGGAGTTTCTGGCACAGGCATACAACAGTTTTATCTTTTCAAAGATAAACCATGAACTCCAGTCAAACAGTGAAGCAACGGTTGAACTTATAGCAAAACGACTTGAAGGGCGTATCAAAGACTCTGTAATTGCAAGATTGGCAGATAAAAGCTTTGATGCAATAGGAGATGTAAATACTTCAAAAACCTATACCGTATTAGAGTGGGTCGGCAGTGATACAGATGGTTTTCGTGGTCTTTCAGATACAAATACACCCCATCTTCCTAATTGGAGCGGGATAATAGATCTTGATGCAGGCAACAGCAATGTACTGGTATCTCCAGAGACAAATACCACGAAGACAAATACTTTGATTAGTATACTTTCAGGTGGAACTGCAGGCATAAATGACAGTGCCCTCTTTTTTATAGGTGCCAACAGTGATGCAAAAACAGGCTATGGATGGGATACAAATACAACAACCATTGATGCTCAGCGAGGAGCAATGCATCCGGTACAAAGTGTGCCGGGACAACCGAATCAGTTTACTTCATCTACCGGTACAGATTTTAGCGGTGTAGATGTTTATGAATACTATAAACTTGCATGGAGTGCCTATGCTATCGCTATAGAAGACTACAATACAGATACAAATATGGGGAATTTATATTTATACTCTAATTACCGACCATGGCTTGGTGAAACATTTGAAAATGATGGTACAAAAACACTTTTGATGCAAAATGTCAGTACTTTCCGATTTACAGCCATAGGCTCTATTATGAAAATTCAGGTATGTACAAAAACAGACTTGGTAGAGGAGTACTCTTTATGCAAAGAAAAAACAGTATTTTAAAAAAGGGGCGTTCAGGTATTGCTATGATTATGGCGATTAGTGTTATTGTTATCATCGCTACTATTATGGCATTGGCAATAAGTCTCACTTCGCAAACAACAAAACGTACTACAGATACTTACCTGTATGAACAGTCTGTTCTTCTTGCGCACAGTGCAGCAGAGTATGCACTTTTGAGAATCTCTCAAAGCCCTCCCTGCTCTAATTTAGACACAACATTCACACAAGACACTCTTTATAATATTACCATCAATCTGCGTTATATTTATGATTCTAATGCCCCCTGTAATGCGAATGGAGGGACATTATATACGACTGTCACAACACCCGAGCAAAACGGCTCTGTGCTGATGGACATAACTGTAGATATAAATGACACAACAGTTGCTACTGAACCTGTCAGATATTTTAAAAGAACTCTGCAAAAATTATAGATTCGTACTTTTTATTAAACTTTTTAATGGTATAATTTTTTTCCAATAGAATAAAAAAGGATTTAATCATGAATATCAGCATGACAGGAAGAAATGTAGAACTTACTGATGCTTTAAAAGAGCATATTTCAGCTTCTATCGAAACACTAAAAAAATTTAATTTAGATATTATTTCGGTAAATGTTATTGTCTCTACACAGACAAAAAAAGGTAAAGAGCACGCTATAGTTGAATTTGTAATCAATCTTGCACACAAAAACACTATAGTTATTAAACAAAACGATGAGGATGCTTATGCAGCTATAGATCTTGCAACAAACAGAGCACAAAAATCTCTTCGCCGCTTACATGATAAGGTAACTGACCATCAAAAAGTCGGTTTAAATGAAGTTAAAGCTGAAGAAGTTGATGTAAAAGCTGCTGCTGAAGCAATGGAAGATGAAATAATTCCAGTAGAACTTGAACTGTACAAACCACGTGAAGTTGAAGATGTTTTAGAAGACCTTAAAAACAGTGATAAAACATTTGAAATCTTTTTAGACAATGAAAACAAAACACGTGTTCTTTTTAAAATGGGGAACAAAAAATTCGGACTTTATTAGACCTCTTTTTCGGAAGCAAGGTTTCAACCTTGCCTTTTAGGCTTTAAAGACTAAGGCCTAGGCTCCGAGAGAGCTTTTAAATCTTTTTTTACTACTGTAACTATTTCTTCATCTTCTGCAAAATCTACCCATTTAAACTGACTGCCACTTTGTGAAATACCTTTAAGCAAATCACCGCTTTTTCGAAACTTCAAATCCAAATTCGCTATATCAAATCCGCTTTTTGTATGTATGAATTCATCTAAACGATCGGACTTGCTTTTGTTTGTGTATAAAAAACAGTACCCTTTTAAACCGGTACGACTCACCCGTCCTCGAAGCTGATGCAGTGTTGAAAGTCCCAAACGCTCAGCTCCCACTATAACAACAGTACTTAAACGCGGCAGCGATATGCCGACTTCCACAACAGTCGTTGCTATCAAAATATCGCCCTTTTCTCTAAAATCAAGCAATACCTGCTCTTTTTCTTTGTCTTTTCCATGCGTCACATAAACGTTCTCAAAATTTCTTTCCCAGTACCCTCTTGCCTCATCTATACTCTGATATTCAAAAGCTTCACTCTGTTGCACCAAAGGATACACTAACAGTACTTGATTGTTTTTTGCGATTTCACTCTTTACATGTAACAGTAAGGATTGAAAGTCACTTTTATGAATTACTTTGGAATCTATGTCTTTTGTAAATGGTGTTGTTGTAATGAGGCTTACATCTATATGCGCACTCTCTATCATTGCCTGTGTTCTGGGAATTGGTGTAGCAGAAAACTGAATAAAATGCGGTTTTAGTTCTTGATTTGCTACCAGTTTTTCAAGCATATTTCTTTGAGCCGTTCCAAAACGATGCTGTTCATCTACCATAATGAGTGAAGCATCCGGCAACTCTCTATACAAAAGAGCATGTGTTCCTATAATAAAGTCATATTCATCTAAATCTCTCTTCTTCGTTTTATTTGTCACAAGAGCAATTTTTAATTGCGGAAGATATTTTTGTGCCTCTTTAAAGAGCTGATTTGCCAAGATAGTTGTTGGTGCCATAAGCAGTGAACGGTTTGGAATATTCATATATGCTGCTGCAAGTATAACCATAGTTTTGCCACTCCCTACATCTCCTACTACCATGCGTTTTGCAGCTACATCTTTTTTCATATCTACCTGTATATCTTCTATGGCTGCAACCTGCTCGGGCGTTAATGTAAAAGGCAATGTTTTACTCCATGTTTTATACTCTTGTGCATGTGAGGAGAGTGCCTCAAAATAGCGCCTTTTTCCTGAGAGCATTTTCATGTAAGCATAAAGTTCTGCATATTTTAATGCCCAAAGCGTTTTTTCACTTAACTCTTTTGCCTGACAAAGCATATCTGTCGGAAAGTGTAGTTTTAAAAGTTCTTCAACCACATCTTCACGACCAATCTCTTCCATTAAATCTTCTTTCACCAGGCAATTTTTTACAAGCCTTTGCATAACATCATTTCGTAAAACAGTTTTATACTTTGGAACAATGCTCCCTGCCTGTGTAATTTTTTTTGGCATGCTCATGGTACAATGACCCTGTTTACAGTCTATTATTCCGTAATAATAATCACGCTCCCCTACTTTAAACTGATGAAGCATATATGGTTTTGGACGAAAAAGAACCCCTTGAATCGTATAGCCGAGATTATGTGCAAAGAAAGTAATTTGAATAGTGTTAGGGGCTTTGTAGACAGACTCCACAGTAGCATCAATAAGTTGTGGTTTTTGAGCTGACAGTGTCTCGTGAAGTCTATAGTCTTCATAAGAATGAGGGATAAGCAGACTCAATTCAAGAAGAGAATTTATACCAAGCTTTTTAAACTTTACTGCCTCATCCTTTAATAAATTCATAATTCCCTCACATAATTCATTTTAAAAACTATATAGCAAGAAATTATATATTGTCAATATTATTGCAAATTGACATATTTATGGAGATTTATTTCATGTTAAATTTATAAATTATACTGGCATATCCGGAAACCATAGTATTAAATTTATATGTAATATTATTTTGCGTATTTTCAGCTTCAATATCCATAACTCTTAAACCTAATTCCAAATCCATTGATTCTGCTACATGGAAATTTAATCCTAAATCTCCACCATAATAACTATCTGATATCGTTCTTGAAAAATTATTTCTTGTAAAACCGATATTGACTATTCCTGCATTCAAACCAATAAAACAATTAACAGTCGGAGATACATTTATAAGATATTGCAACTCAACACCTAAAGTCGTCATATAATCAAAATTTTTGGAATTATAATAACGGGCACCGGCAAATATTCTATAATTTTCATTTTGTGCACCAACTTTAACTCCGGCACTACCGAGTGTATATGTGCTATTGTTGTATGGAATATTCTGCTCATAACTCAAACTGCTGTATCCACCTTCTATACCAACGAGAGATTGTGTATCATCCGCCATAGCCGCAGATGAAACTAAAGATAATGCCAATATTATTTTTTTTACTTTTTTTCTCATTTTTTTCCTTATTGTTAAAATTCATTTAGCAGTATAAGATTTGTTAAACTAACACTCCCTGCTGAACCTGTAGGCGACGTAAAGTTGATATCTACATATCCTGTTCCCTTATTGTTCCCACATGAAGTTATACTATTATCCATTGAACTACCTGTAACTGTCCAGTTTGCATCATCTGCTGTTACCTGTATATTATATCCAAATCTAGCATTTCTATACCATTCAATTGTATCTGCAATTGAAACTTTTAATCTGACTAGCCCACTGAATCCTTTTGCAAAATTATAACTTTCTCCAACAAGTCCCGCACCTCTAAGAGTGATTTTTCGACCTTCTCCTATTCTCACTGTAGTATTGTTGTCATATTGTTTTCCAACGAGATTTGCCCAGAGAACAACATCTTTTCCAACAAGATAATAGTCGTATTCTACATTTATTCGCATACTTCCCGTACTGTCAATAACATAGTTCCCTGTCTCTTCCGGATAAACATTTGCAACCCACTCTGTTCCAAATTCGCAAGTATCCTGTCTGTAGTTATGCCCTACTGCAAAACCTAATCCTGAAGTCGTATTACCTTCATAAGTATCTCTTAAGTCTAAAATATTGCTACTATTAGTATTAATATCCCATTTTCCAGAAGCATTGTATGTGTATCCATTGCCAAAAGTCACCAAATAATCATTCGTCTGATCCACATTGTCAAATACACTAGCAGTTGCTGTAAAATTATTATTGGTACTACTGATAGTCCCACTCACTTCAGCAGGCTCATAGTAGAGATAGTTTCCTACATTAGAGGCTGCACGCGGGGAACTTTGTACATACCCGACTATTGCACCCATAGACACAGCAGGCTTTGTATTGACAAGATTGTTATATCTGTCTGTTACAGTGATAACCCAGTGTTCAATCATCTTGGCGTCATTCTGTTTTGACTGTGAATCTGTTCCGGCATAGGAAAAACTGATAGCACTCGGAGGTCCGGAAAGCACAACTATATTAAAAACTTTTGTCAATGTTTGTTGGTTATTATTCGAATCACTAAAAACTGTTGTAACTTTCAACGGAAGAATACCAGAAACAGTATTTGTCTTAAGGTTTACAGTAACGTTGTTTTTATTGAAAAACAGTAAACTTGTACCGGAATTTCCTTCTGTAGATTCCAATTGACCCAATATTGGATTAAGCATTTCAATAGTGATAGAGTTAATATTACTATCAGGAATAACAGTGTTACTGTTATCAGTTACAAAAAATGACATCAATTTACTACTGTTTAATCCAATTGTAGCATTTGCATCCGAAAGTGTACTTTTAAGTAAATAACTGTTTAAAACTATTTGATTTGTGTCAGGAACTATTTTTACAGTAAATGTTTTTGGTTCCAAAGGGTTAGCCTCATGATAAAACTTAAAAACTATATCTGAAGTATTTTCGTCCAATCTGCTTGGAGCTGTATATACAAAACTGGCTATGCCATTGGATACAGCAACAGTTGGACTGGCAAATTCACCTATATCACGGCCACTTCTTACATCATCCGGATAAAATATTTTCACACTTCCATCTGGATATGGAGTATTGTCAGCGGATATAACTTTTACTTCTATATTTGCAATTTGGCTATTCGCAGTTACAGTTACACTATCCCTAGGTAAAATAACAGTTGGAACTGCTGGCTTGTAATTAACTGTTAAGCTTGTTGTAACATTTGTATCCTCTTTATATACAAAAGTAAAATTTAAAGAGTTTGTAGCTTTCAAAGGATCCGGTCCAACAAATGTAAATATTGCTTCACCATTAGTTATGACAACTTCATTTTCATTAAATTTACCGCCACTGATATTTTGGTTAACAATCTCATTGGGATATAATACATAAATACTACCTGATTGCAATGGCTGATTATTTTTATCAAAAGCTAAGATTTTAACTTCTTCAGTTTGAGCATTACTGGTAATATTAAGATTATTGTTTTCAACCTTAATTGTAGCTTGTACTGTAGTACTATCAGCTGTAGTAGTATAAGTATCACTATTTGTACCCTGACAACCACTTATTGAAAATATAAGAACTAACGAAGCGATGAAAATCTTGACTATATTCATATTTAATACCTTATTCTAAAATAATATAAATTAATAATAACATTATATTATATTTAATTCAATATAACTTTTTTAATACATTTTTTTTATTGTCAAGTGTAACTTAATGACACATTTCTATCACAAAAATTAAATTATTTTAATTTTTTACTCTTTTATTACGTTCCTCTTCCTGTGCTTTATATAATTCTGCACACCCTTTTGAAAGTTCACGAATTTTTAAAATATAGTTTTGTCTCTCAGTCTGCGAAATTGCTTTTCTTGCATCAAGTACATTAAAAGTGTTTGATGCCATCATACATAAATCATAGGCAGGTAAAGGCAATCCTGCTTCAAGTGTTCGCAAACATTCCGCACTTTTTGCATTAAAATCATCAAAGAGCATTTTTGTATCTGCAACTTCAAAGTTGTATTTTGAAAATTCTAATTCGCTCTCTTTATGCACATCTTTATAAAGTGTTTTACTTCCGTCAGGTGCAACATTCCAAACAATATCAAAAACTGTATCCACACCCTGAAGATACATTGCCAAACGCTCTGTTCCATAAGTAATTTCAACAGCCACAGGATCACATTCAATCCCTCCAACCTGTTGAAAATAAGTAAATTGTGTTACTTCCATTCCATTTAACCATACTTCCCAGCCAAGTCCCCATGCACCAAGTGTCGGAGATTCCCAGTTATCTTCTATAAATCGAATGTCATGTTTAGCTACATCTAAACCAAGGTACTCTAATGACTGTAAATATAACTCTTGAATATTATCCGGTGATGGTTTTATAAGTGCCTGAAACTGATAGTACGAACCAAGTCTGTTTGGGTTTTCCCCATATCTTCCATCCGTAGGACGACGAGAGGGAGCAACATAAGCCGTTGCCCAGGGAGTAGAGTCAAGTGAACGTAAAAATGTAGCAGGGTGAAAAGTTCCCGCTCCTGCAGGAATATCATAAGGCTGTACTATATTACACCCCTGCTTCATCCAAAATTCTTGTAGTTTAAGTAACATTTCACTGAACGTAATCATTTTTTGCCTTCATTTTATTTTTTGATATTATATCTAAAGAGACTTTTTTAGTATTTAAAAATAATTCCAAATTTGATGTACTCGTTATATGCTTTACTTTGCGGTTCCAAATACCCTGTACCTGCATTATCATATACAACATTAGATTCTTCTATTTTTTGATACTGATATGTATATGCAGTATATAAAGAAAATTTTTGCGTTAAAGCATATTCTATAGGCAGCGTAAACTCCATAATATTTGCAGAACCGAGTTTAAAGTCATCACTGATGCCTGTAGCACTCATTCTTGGTCCTAATCCGTATTGATACTCAAATTTCGGGGCAATACTTAAATCATGATATCTATAAGCAAATGAAAAACTTGGTCGAAGAGAAAACCATGTATAGTCTTCTATTTGTTGTGCCGAAAGCTTTCTACGCCAAAATCTGTATCCAACACCTAAAGAGACAGTTGCAGTAAAGAAAGGTCTCTCTTGGTATGTGTGTGCAAAATCTATTTCCATATCATAAATTTGATTTGAAGTTATACTCACCAAACTCCCATATCCAAAGTTGGAGCCAATGTATGCACCTATGTACTTTGTATTTCCACCTACAGCCATGATATTTATCGATACTGTATCAAAATCTTGTGAAGCTTCTGTTTGTTTTATATATTTATATTGAACCTCTGCACCTTTCAAATCTGCAAAACCTGATTCTTCACTATCCAAAAAAACTCCATCTTTGTATTCTCTATAATCCATACTCATACCGACAATATTTACTGCATATTCATAACTTACTTTTGCAAATACTGCTGAACTGACACATAGCATACCTATTATCAATTTTTTTAACATTTTGATTCCTTACACAAGTTTACAAATAATATCACCGACTTCTCTGCCTAAAGAGTTGGCAACCACATTACACTTTACTTTAAGCAAAAAACAGATGTTATCTCTGTGACTCGGACTGAGACATTCATAATTTCCCATACCTTTGCTGATGACCAAATCTGCTTCGTCAAAAAGCTTTTGTGCCTCTTTCGTTGCCCGTTCGTATACAAACCCGGGAGTATTTACACCGCTGTCAACAAGGTGACAGAGTTTGTCAAAACCGGCTTCTTTTGCTTCTTTACATGTAACGTCATTTATAATTGGATTTCCGCGCACCATATAGGTACATGTAAGGTTGGGATAAAGCGCTTGCAGGGTTTCTATAAACAGATAGTCAAAAATATGTTCTCCGACATTATCGCCAAGAACAACAATATTTTTTGCATTTTGTAGTATTTTCTTAAAAGTTTCAAAATCATTATGAGAAAACTCTGTATGAAAAATTTTCTCAAGTTCTTCATGTAAATCAAATTCCACCTGAGCTGCCAAATCTATAACATTTCCTGCTACGGCAATTTTTGTGGCTGTAAGCAGTTTGTCATTACATATAAAGAGTTTTTCTTTTAAAAACGGAACAAATGAACGGGCTTTTTTTGTTGAAAGTTCTTTTACCTCTGCATATAAATCTTCTTTATGCGCAATCTCGGACATTTTTTCATACACATCTGCAGCAATTTCCGGAGGAGTCCTTGAAAAAGAAAAATCCTTGCTCATATCTTCCACAGTAGAGACCAGCTTACTTTTTAACACATCATCAGCACCTATTGCATTGGCTACTTTAATGCTTTGATTTATTATGCAACCGACACATTCATTATCTATGGTCATGCTTTTCCAGTATGTTCGTCTATGGCTTTGTTCCACATCAGTTTGTATTTACGGCGCATAAATTCAACTTCCTGCTGTGAGAGTTTGAGCTGTTCTTGCAGAGTATGAATGGTTTTTCTGTCTTCATCATACAGTTCCTGCAAAGAGGCAAGTGCTTCGCGTAAAAATTCATTTTCCACTCTTACAGCTTCTAATGTTTCATCTTTTGCATCCAAAACTTTTTCATGCAGATTGATAATAGTACCAATAGTTTTTTCAACAAATTCAGGCTGTACAAGCATTTCATGGGTGTTTTTTTTGGCAAGTTCCTCAAGTTTGGCAGGGACAACTGCTTCTGTTGCGCCTTTTGACGGATCAATGTAACGAATTCCATCTTCAATTTTTACACTCAGTTTGCCTCTCTCAATCAAATTTTCAATAGAAGTTATATCCAACCCAGTCAGTTGACTGTATTCCTCATCACTCATCCACTTCATTGCCAAACCTCTCTTTTGTTATAGCTATTTTATAATAGTTTCTATCTCTAAAGAATCCATTTCAACTTTTTTTGCTTTTGCAATACGGTCTTCTTTGAGTTTTATGCTGAGTTCTTCATTGTCAAGTGCCAGTATCTGCATAGCAAGATATGCAGAGTTAATCGCTCCTGCTTTGCCTATGGCAACAGTAGCAACCGGCATTCCAGCCGGCATTTGAACAGTGGAAAGCAGTGCATCTATGCCTGCCAGTGCAGATGCTGACATAGGTACACCTATAATGGGTTTGATGGTTTTTGAGCTAAGAACTCCTGCAAGATGCGCAGCCATTCCAGCGGCAGCGATAAATACCTGTGCACCTTTTTTCTCAGCCTCTTCTATATACTCTTTTGTACGCTCAGGGGAACGGTGTGCCGATGAGATAACCATCTCATAGCTCACGCCAAATGCTTCTAATGTGTCGGAACACGACCGCATTACCTCATAATCACTTTTTGAGCCTATTACTATAGATACAAATTTCATGTTGTTTTACCCTTCTTTTTAATTTTTAAAATCTATCTTATTTCTTTGGTGCTGTATTCATATCTGCACTCGCCGGTATTCTAAAAAATGTGTATGGCGGAAATTTTGTCGGCAGTTCAATGGGGTTAATGTTTCCACTGTGAATCTCTTCCCAAATTTTTCCGTTTTGTGCTTTGAGCTGTTTGAGTTTCATAAAAAACTTCCCGTCTTTTTCATATGTTGTGCCTGTCTCGTTATCAACAATTTCCACTTCACTGCCCAAAGGAAAAACAACTTCCATTTCATCTCCGGGAAATGTTTTGTATTTGCATAAAAAATGTGTTCCCTCGGCATTGACAACACCACTGACCTGGTGTGTGCCAAGCTGCATTGTGAAGTCTAGACTCTGTGTATCATGTCTTTCAAACGGCCGTGAAACAAGATATGCATCCGTATATCCGCGGTTTTGCAAGGAGTTGAGCTCATACTGGTATCGCTCGCTGTCGAGTCTGTCCGCATAATAGTCATCTATCGCCATTCTATAGGCTTTTGCCGTTGTCGCAGCATAGTATGCCGTTTTTGTGCGTCCTTCTATCTTTATGGAATCCACAGCGCCACTGTCTAAAATCTCTTTTATATGGGAAGCCAAATTCAAATCTTTTGAATTCATAATATATGTCCCCACACCTTCATCTTCTTCAAGCTTAAACAGTGTTCCTGTCTCTGGGTTTGCAGCATACATCTCATAAGGAAAACGACAATCATTCGCGCAACTTCCACGATTTGGTACACGCCCACTTTGCAAAGTTGAAATCAAACAACGCCCACTATATGCAAAACACATAGACCCATGCACAAAAACTTCAAGCTCTAACTCTGGTAAAGCTTCTTTAATCTCTTTTAAATCACGCAAAGAAATTTCTCGTGCAGTTATGATACGGGTAGCACCCATTTCATGATAAATTTGTGCATCAAGCACATTCATCACATTTGCCTGCGTTGAAAGATGCAGTGGCATATCCGGCACCAAATCATGACACAGTTTGAGTACACCAGGGGTTGCTACTATAAAAGCATCAGGTCCCAGCTCACCCATTTTTACAATATGTTTTTTGAGTAAATTCAGCTGTGAATTAAAAGGAAATCCGTTTATCGTCGCATAGACTTTTTTTCCGCGTTCATGAGCGTACTTGATACCTGCTTCAAAATCTTCAAAACTAAACTCTTTTCCTGAGCGGATTCTCAGTGAGAAGTGACTGACTCCTCCATATACGGCGTCTGCACCAAAATCAAGTGCAATTTTCAGTTTCTCCAGCGTCCCCGCAGGAGATAACAGTTCTACTTTTTTCTTATTCATTGTTTTGAAAACTGTTCTAAAAGCGCTTCTATATCATCGGTTGAAGCCAGTTCGTTATGAGTATCCCCTACTATATGCGTTGCAGAAGAGACGCGTTTCTCATCATCAATTTTACCTTCAAAAAGTGTGTTCATATACTTGGACAATGCACGCATTACATTTATAACCCGTTCAATTTTTTGTCTGTGAATATCCTGATACTGCATAATATCCATAACACTCATAATGGAATCCCCACTCTCTTGCAAAATCTCAACAACACCATTGATTTCATTTAAAGCTGTTTTATTTTTTTCCAACTGTGTTTGAAACGTTTCTACATCAGGAAATTTTTCAGATAATTTTGTAAACAACTCTATATTTGAATGAAGAATTTCACTCACTGTATTCAGACTTTCCTCTTTATCCATCAAATTGCTGCTGATATTCTCTATAATATCAAAAATTTCACTCGCTTTTTCTTCACTCTCTTTGGTAACATCGTCAAGCTGATGCACCATTTTGTTTTCATCTGTAGCCGGCAAAGGAAGTTCAGATGCTTCAATGCTTGCTGTTATCGGGTCTTTGGAAGACTCATCTTCCTTCTCCTCCGGATTTTCATCATCTTGGGTATGTTCATCCTCTTCAGACATATCATCCATATCCACACCACCGCTCATTAAGGCGTCCAGTTCTTCTTGCGTCATAAACAGTCTCCGTAATTGAATAATTTATTAATTCACACTATAATAGCATAAATTATATAATACGAGAACAAATATGAAAGTAGATTTACATAACCATACACCTCTATGTAACCATGCAGAGGGGAGCATTGATGAGTATATAGAAGCTGCAATACAAAAAAACACTGAAATATTTGGTTTTTCTGACCATGCGCCTATGGATTTTGACCCCAAATACAGAATGGCTTTTTCGGATATGCAACAATATGAAAAAGATATTCAAAATGCAAAGAAAAAGTATGCTGACACAATCACTGTTTTACTTGGGTATGAAGTTGACTATCTTGAGGGGCATATGGACGAAAGAGTACTCAATGCCGATGTTGACTATCTGATTGGATCTGTGCATTTTATAGATGAGTGGGGCTTTGACAACCCGGAGTTTATAGGGCAGTACCAAAATGAAGATATCAATCTAATATGGCAAAAGTATTTCAATGCCGTCGAGGCTATGGCCAACAGCAGGCTGTTCGACATTGTCGGGCATTTGGATCTTATAAAGGTATTTAAATTTATGCCGACGCGAGATATCAAAGAGATAGCAAAAAATGCTTTGCATGCCATAAAAAATGCCGACATGGTATTGGAAATCAATGCGGCCGGCTACAGAAAACCCATTGCAGAAGCATATCCTTCAAGAGAACTTTTAAAAGAAGCCTTTAAACTGGGTATTCCTGTTACTTTCAGCTCTGACGCCCACAAACCCGAACAGGTAGCAATCTTTGACAAAGAAGTCACACAGCTTGCCAAAGATATCGGCTATTCAGAGTGTGCTTACTTTATAAACAGAGAGCGAAAGTTTTTAACTTTTTAATTTTTTGTATTGACAACCCACATAGAAAAAAGGTCCAAATAGTTCCAAAAAGATTCTATATATTTGGGAGAGATGCCTTCTTCTGCAAGCGCACTCAAAAGTGGAATGTAGAGTTCCAGCCAGACTTTTCGTGCATTTTCATCTATGCGAAAAGGCGCATGACGCCCAACCATTTGATGTTCTCCCCTTGTTTGCGTAAAATAATCAGGCCCTCCTGAAATTTCTATCAAAAAATCCGCTGCATGTTTTTGTGCCTCTGCAAAATCATCATCATCAAATA